>JAEEGL016653122.1_pt1 | contig 10889 bp, 10 predicted proteins | sample 9134231 | NCBI WGS metagenome assembly JAEEGL01 (sample SAMN16246548, study PRJNA631951) | gut metagenome | biome: gut microbiome; feature: rumen; material: fiber-attached | host: Bos | place: Iran: Karaj | collected 2018-10
GTCGTTCCGTCATTGCTCATCAGGCGGTCAAGCGTTACCGTTTCGATATCTCCCGCCTTTGTATATTCCTTTCCGGCTGCAAGAGCAATGATCTTTTCTGCCATCGTCATGCCTCTTTTTACGTCCTGCTTGCCGGTGTCTGAGGCATTCCCATCCCCGGAAGATTTATCATCAGAATTCAAAGAAGCTATAAGCCCGCCCTGATCAAGTATCTCCTGCATCTTTGCCGGCAGCTTTGTGCATGTGAATTCTCTGCCCCCGCAACTTATCGACCCTTCCAAAAGATCAAGCTCCATCTCATCGCCGTTTTCAACTGCATCATGAAGCTCCTTGCACACAATGACAGGCATTCCTATATTTATGGAATTTCTGTAAAAAATTCTTGCAAACGACTTTGCGATAACGGCCTTAACACCAAGCGCCTTAAGTACCGCCGGCGCCTGCTCCCTCGAAGATCCGCAGCCGAAATTCTCATCAGCCACCACAAAATCTCCAGGCCTTACATCCCCTGCAAAGCTTGTGCTCAGCGATTCAAACGCATGCGCCTTCATCTCATCCACCGTCGGAAACAGCAGATACTGCGACGCGATTATCTGGTCTGTGTCAACATCTTTATCAAACTTAAATATCTTTCCCATAACGCCTCCTAGATATAATTATAATGAATATCGGACTTGAATGCTATAATATCACATTATGGAAGGGGAGTCAATATAGAATATAGATTAGAGGGCTGCGAAAAGCTGACAGAGGGACGTGTTTGAGACTCCGTCCCCCTGTCTCATCCCGCAAAAAAATATTGACATCCCCCACAAATTGTATATAATGAATATATACAATAAATGCTGACGCGGCCTACTATGCGCAGAGTCTGCCGCGATAAGAAAGGATGTACCATGGACATTATAATCAGCAACACCTCCGGCGTGCCCATCTACGAACAGATAGAAGAGCAGATAAAAGGCATGATCATGACGGGCGAACTGAAGGCGGGGGACGCTCTGCCTTCTATGAGAGTCCTTGCAAAGGACCTTCGCATCAGCGTGATCACGACAAAAAGAGCCTTTGAGGATCTTGAAAGAGACGGTTTTATCGAATCCGTCATCGGAAAAGGCAGCTTCGTAAAGGGTATGAACAGCGAGATAATGAAGGAGAGTATGCTCGTGGCTATAGAGGAATGCCTCGAAAAGGCCGTCGACAAGGCGGTCATGGGCAAGGTGAGCCTTAAGGAGATGCTGGAGATGCTCAGAATCATTTATGAGGAAAGGAAAAACAATGGATGATATAAAAAATGTGATCGAACTGTCGCATGTGTCAAAGGATTACGGTGATTTTAAGCTCGACGATGTGAGCTTTTCAGTCCCGGAGGGCAGTGTGTGCGGCTTTATCGGACAGAACGGTGCGGGCAAAACGACCACTATCAATCTTTTGCTGGATGTCATAAAGAGGGATTCCGGCGAGATAAAGCTTTTTGGCAAAAGCATAGACGAGGGAAGCGCGGCTCTTCGCGAGGACATCGGCGTGGTATTTGACGAGATGGGCTTTCATGAATTTATGACCGGCAAGGACATAAACATCATGATGAAACACATCTACAAAAACTGGGACGAGGAGGCTTTTTTTGAAAATCTGAAGAGATTTTCGCTTCCTTCAAAGAAGAAGTGCGGCGATTTTTCAAGAGGAATGAGAATGAAGCTGCAGATAGCCGTGGCTCTGTCGCACAATGCAAAGCTTCTTGTTATGGATGAGCCCACCAGCGGCCTTGACCCGATAGTCAGGAACGAGATGATAAACATCTTCCGCGAATATGTAGTACAGGAGGATCATACCATCCTGCTGTCTTCGCACATCACCGCAGATCTTGAAAAGATCGCGGATGAAGTGGTGTTTATTAACAGCGGCCGGATAGTCCTTTCGGGCAATAAGGACGATATTTTGGAGCGCCACGGCATCTTAAAGTGCAAAAAAAGCGAACTTGAAAAGATCAGTGATTCGCTTATAGTAAGCAGCGAGGTGACCGATTACGGCGCGCAGGTGCTTGTAAACGACAGGCATGCTGCTGCAAGGTTATACCCCGATATGGTGATAGAACCGGCCGCACTTGAAGAAATCATGATCTATAATGTAAACCGCATGAGGGGGTGATGCTATGAAGGGCCTTATAATAAAGGACATATTCTGCATGAAAAAGCAGCTCATTATCTTTACATATGTCCTTGCCGGTGTGCTTATCGTGTCGATCATGTATGTTCTTTCCGCAAAGTTCGGCAATCTGGCCGAGGTGGCAAAAGAGCTTCAAAATGAGAAAAACAATCTGACTCCAAGAGATGTAAAAAACATTTCGACAGAAGCATTGATCCTTTTCATGTTTCTTCCTGCCGCCACCATCTGTGACATGGTATTTGTGTTCGCATCCGATGCCAAGGCCGGCTTTGTAAAGGTGGCGGCCACACTTCCCGTGCCGCTTTGGAAGAGACTTCTGGCCAAATACATGACGATCATTGCACTCTTTGGAATAGGTTTGTGTGTGGACATCGTGGTTGCGGGAATTCTTTGTGCCATAGGCAGCGTACTCACCTTCGGGGAATATTTCGGAATAATAATTTCCGTCACCTCCGTCATGTTCATATACAGCTCTTTTGTAATTTTGTGGTGCGTCATACTTGGAAGCGGCAACGAACAATTCGCACAGATCCTTTCAATTGCATCGCTTATTGTGCTTTTTGTGATCTGTTATTTCGGCGCAATAAAGAATTTTATTACAAGTATCTTGTCTGACAACGTCGGAGTATCCAGCATTTTCGGTACGCCGATTGAGTACATAAAGAACAGAGGCTGGGTATTCTTTATAGCTGCGGCAGTAGTCTGCGCCTTCACCTATGCGGTCTCGCTTAAAGTGGCTGACAGAAAGAGAGGTGTTATCTGATGGTTGGACTATTATACAAAGACTTTGTGGCGGTAAAGGGCAAAAAAATGGCATGTATACTTGGCATTTGCACTGCTGTTTTTACACTGCTTCGCATCATCTTTCCCGGAGATGCCATAAAAGGGCAGTTTATCATAACAAATGACGTCGGAAGCACCACAAGCATTATCGACCTTATCTTTTGCCTGGGCATATTTAGCATATTGCTTTTCGGCGGCTATATGATAAACGGCTTCGGGTCAAAACTCGTGCGCTTTGACGATAAGAACAAGATTAAAAACTATCTCTGCGCCCTGCCTATAAAAAAGAAATCCTATGTCACATCAAAATATCTGCTCATAGGCATAATGACCGTTGCAGTATACCTGCTTTATGCCATCTGGCATGGTCTCTTTACGGCCTTTGCCGCAGAAGGTCATGTTACCGGTATCGCAAAAATGATATGGGATTTTTCCATCCCCTTCATATCCATTATAATATTTGTCGAAGCTTTGGAACTTCCCCTCTTCATAAACCTCGGCAAGGAAAAGACCATGCTCATAAAGATCGGCCTTATCATGCTCGCCGGCGCTTTCGCCATCGGCTATCTCCTTTTCGGCGACCTGTCCGTATTCGAAAGCTTCGATGTCTACGACATCCTCCTCTGGCTAAGCTCTCACAGCCGCGAGATAGACCTGTTAAAGACCCTTTCCCCGCTGATAAGTATTGCGCTTTACTACATTTCTTATCTTATCGCGGCGCATTTCTACGTAAAAAAATGAGACCCCGGGACGGAGTCATAGTCTCATTTTTCGGTATTGCGAAGAGCTGACAGGGGGATGCATTTTTGTCAGCTTGTACATTCCTTTAAAAACAATTGACTTTTTCCCTTTATTCGTGTACCTTGTTTATGACAAAAAAGACCTAAAAGGAGACCATTATGGACATCAAAGGTTACACATACGGATATAAATCAAAAAGGAAAAGCCTTGTCACAGATGAGGCAAAAAAGTCCAGACAGTTGCTTATCGAAACAGGCATCAACTGGGTCTGCCTTGCTTTCTCTATAAAGATAAAGAACTATCATTCGACGGAGATATTGTTTGACTTCGCAAACGATCCCACGGACCTTGAGATACTAAAGACAATAAAAGAATTTCACGAAAAAGGTATAAAAGTCTGCCTAAAGCCCATGATCGACTGCAAGGACGGCATGTGGAGAGCATTGGTAAACTTTCCCGATGAAAGTATGTTTGGGAAGGACCCTTACTGGAAAGCATGGTTTGATTCCTACACGGCTTATATCACATATTATGCGGAACTTGCCGAATATTCAGGCTGCGAGATGCTCTGTATAGGCTGTGAGATGCTTGGCACAGAGCGCAAAGACGAATACTGGCGCCACCTCATAGCCGAGACCAGAAAAGTCTATAGCGGCAAGCTCGTCTATAACACAAACCACGGAAAAGAAGACCGCATCACCTGGGTGGATGCGCTCGATTACCTCGGCACATCCGCATATTATCCCGTAGCAAAGGTTCCCGGCGATACCTTGGAAAACATGACCCGCGAATGGGAAAAGGTTGCCGCTCACCTCGGTACCTTAAGCGAAAAGATAGGAAAGAAGATCATCTTTATGGAGATAGGCTGCCGCAGCGCCAAAGGCTGCGCCATGATGCCATGGGATTTCATCCACCGGGACTTCCCCGCAGATGAAGACGAGCAGGCCAACTTCTTCGAATCCTGCCTCACCGTAATGCACGACAAGCCCTGGTTTGAAGGCTTCTTCTGGTGGGACTGGAGCGTAAACATCTACGACACAAAGGAAGAAGCTCAAAAGGACGCCGATTTCCACATCCACTTAAAGAAAGCAGAAGAAGTTCTTAAGGAGTGGTATAACAAAATCTGATGAGGGGACGTTTTTATCGTCAGAAAATCTGACAGGGGGACAGATCTGCGTTTGGCATTGATGATAGAGAAAGCAATTGGAAAAGGGTATTAATGTCAAGAATGGAAGAGTTTGGATATAAATGAATTAAAAAAGTTTTTGGGAGAGCCATGTGCCCTCCTTTTTTACTTGTATTGCCTGATTAATTCATTTTAAATATTTTTATCAGCACTTTTTAGGAATAACAGTTGCTTTCAATGGTCTTGGTTGATTTTTAGCTGGTCGCGTAATAATTCTATTTCGGCCCTGAGATGATAATTTTCTTTTTCTAAAAATAATTTATCTTCAGTCAATGTGGAGATTTGTTCGTTTAGTAATTTTGTATCAATAATGCATTGTTCATATTCGCGTAGAAAACCCGGAAAGTATTTTTTTAAGACAAGAGATTCAATTTCTTTATATGTGACAGAAGAGGGATCGATTCTACCATCATGTTGGTAAAGAATTCGGTTGATACTTACAGTTCTGATATCATTTAGCTTCAGTACAGAATCATGTGAAATGAAAGAAAAGTCACAGCTTTTCAAAAGAAACATATCGCTTTTAGAAGTAGGAAAGTCGAAAGGATGATATACATCAGTATGTTTTATTGGATCATAAGAAAAAATAGGGAGTACATAAAGAAGTTTTTGTTTTACGCCAATCACAAGCCCGCGATGTTCGTAGGACATTTCAGGAATATAATTCTTGCCGAATTCAAATTGATAGATTTCTCCCTTTTTTACAGATCTTTGCCGAAAAGGTTTTGCCTTGTTGTCAGCCCAACGAAAGTCTGATTTTGAAAAACGATCAAGTTCGTCTGAATGAACCATATTATCCATGATTATTTCATTGGTTTTGCTTTGCGATTTAAGATACTCTTTCAAATAGGTGCCTCCTTTGTTGTATAGAAAATAAAAGGGTACGGCGCTAACCGTACCCTGCTCTGGTTGCCCAGAGTGACCTCGTCGGTCAAAGTATTCTTTCAGATGTGGCTTTGTCAGCCAAAAAACACTTGTACAAGTGTGAAAGATTATTTGGGGGAGATGGATCAAATACCCTCATCCATCTATATTATACACGATTCTGCCGAAAAATCCATAACTATTTTATTCTTGTGTTTTCATAAATTTGCTTTAAAGATAAATAATCCCTCACGCCTCCTTGTTTACCCTTCTTTCTGCGACTTCGGCTCTTGTAAAAAGCTTATATCTTTCGTCGGTTCTTACAGGATGTAATTTGCCACGTTTCATCAGATCATCGATATTTTGACGCGAGCATTCAAGAATATCACACGTCTGATTTGTGTTGACCAGCCGATTCTTTACATATCTTGTAATGTCCCGGTAAGAGAGGGGAACATCCTGGCCATGCTTGATAAGCTCCGAATATATGATACACGCCCGCGTGTTCCAATATACCCCATACCCTCCGGGAAGGACTTCAATAGTATTGAAACGTTCCTGACTTGAGAAAAAAGGTGTGCAATAATCAACTCCTATCAGCTGCATATCGATGATTTTTGTCACGTCATTTTGAAAAAAGACCATAAGTTTGGGCACATCAAGGGGGATGATTTCAGTCACCTTGTTTTTCCATCTTTTTATAAGAAAGTCCGGTACTGCATCAGAAGATATTTCTTCGAGATAAAAATCATCCTGCGCACATCTTCCTTTAGCAAGCATCAGTAAAGAAAATTCATCATATTCCGAAAGCCCGTTGTCCATCAGCAATTGTGTTATATTCTGTCTGTCACGGGGGACGATCCTTCCCCTTACCCACATACGACTGAAATAGTCACCGATACTGTATTCGCCGCGCTCCGCAAATGCCGAAAAATGCGGTGGAACGATCCACGGATCGGCATTATCCGGAAGTTCTATATAAAAACAATTCTGAATCTCATGATAGATCAAGTAGGCGATTACGGCATCTTCCGGCATGCTTTCATCCCTGATAGCAAAGAGCCTCATATTCCTTACACCTCCCCATATAATCAAGTCTTTTTTGCCTTATTTACAAGGCTTTTTTGCAAATTTATCTACCTTCAAAGAGCCTCAGAAATGGATATTCGTAGCATCTTAAGTGCCGAACTAGATGTTTTAGGGTACACGAAACAAGACGTCTTCAAAAAACGCTATGCAGGCCTTTATTGTGTCCCCTTCCTTCTATGGCAGCAAACCTCCCGTGTCCACCTGGATCATCAAATTTACTTGAGTCCTAACTTCCTTCGTCCTGCCTATCCATAACCAAGGTGTCAGCGCAGCTCCTCTATGAGGGCATGCCACAAGGTATAGATTTCTGCTGACTACTGGCTCTTCTTTGTAAATACGATTTACCAACTTACTTCCACATTTGGCACTGTTCTCACAGTGGACGTTATCCCATTTGCTTCTGTTCATCGGATGGTGTTATCACCTACAGCTGTTTTCCATACCAGCTGATTTCCACTATCTATATCTTAGATAACAGAAATCAGCCGGCATTGGAACTGCCGTTCTTTATGCTACTCTTACACCTGATGGCCTATGTATATCCATCATCATTTTATCCGGATCATAATGAGCCTTATCATTTGTAAGTAGTGCGTAAAATACTCTTATTAGCTTGCATGCAATAGCTATCAATGACTGCATCTTCTTCAAAGGATTCTTATCCCTTGTAGTATAGTACACATGCAGCATTGCGAATTCTCGGTTCTTTCCGACAACAGACATCGCAGCTTCAAACAACAAATATCTAAGTCTCTTTCGACCACGCCTGCTTATCCTTGTCTCTCCTTTGTGCTTTCCCGAGCTATTCTCAACTAATGCATATCCTGCTAACTTTTGTATCTTCTTGGGGTCATTGAAACGTCTCACATCCCCTATTTCTGCCAGAAACCCGGCAACTGTATTCACACCAATACCCTTTATTTCTAACAGCTTTTCTGCATTTGGTATCTGTGTAACCAACGACTCTATCAATGCCATTACTTCATCGTAACGAACTTTTTTAGAGTTATATTCTTCTAATAGCACCTTTATCTCCAGCCTTGCTGCGTTTGCTCCTGTTTTGGTTCCGATACTATGGCTTGCTGCTTCGTACAGGCTCTTGGCTCTCTTTATTCCAACCGCTCTAAGCTTTGCATCTCTCCAAACCTGATTAATTCCTTCAACTCCTAGTGCTATTATGTCTTCTGGTAACGGTGCTTTTTCTAATATCAGTATTCCTGATACTGTATCAAACTTCACATATAAACCCTTGTACTCCGGGAAATATATGGATATCCAACGTGCAATCCTGTTTACTGTACGTGTGAGTTCTTCTCTTATCTGAAATCTTAGGTTCGATGCAACCCTCAGTTCCGCATATACTCCTTCCGGTATGTATGTCTCTGAATAACGTCCTTCTCTGACAAGACCGGCTATTACTTTAGGGTCCTTACGGTCATTCTTTGTAGGATTGTTATCATCTAATTCTTTTGATTTCTTTACATGATGAGGATTTACCAAAACAAGCTTCTTTCCATCTTCCTGAAGAAAGTTTCCTAGGTTGAACCAGTAATGTCCTGTTGGTTCCATACCTACTATAATCTTATCCTTGTTCTGTTCCTTTGCGTATGCCTCGTACCATTCTTTAAATGTATTGAAGCCTTCTTCTGTGTTGCTGAATTTTAGGGGAGTCTTTGAAAACTCTATTCCCCTCCAGTCAAATGCTCTCGCGTAGTGTGTATCACTTCCAACATCTACACCTACAACTAAAGTTCTTTCCGTTATCGCTTTTATTTTTTCGTTTTGTGTGTTATTATTCATCGTAATACCTCTCTGTTTAATAAGATTTTTACCAACCGTCCAAGTCAGTAAATCTTATTTTACACTGAGGTATTATTTTTGCAACTTGATTATGTAGCTTTGTAACAGATGGCTGCTTTCGGCAGATCATCTCTTTGTTCCCTTGACTGCCAACCATCATGCCTGTCCTGAGATGTCAAGGATACGCAGTACCGCTTTGCGGCTTGTCCTTGATAGCTCAGGACAGGCATGATATCCTCGGTCAGGGAACAAGACCTTGAATGTCTTTTTTCTAGTGCTCATGGCACATCTTATTTATCTCGGTCTTTTATATTATACAGGAAGCTCCTTGTAAAAAAAACAATATCACAATACTTGATTTATGTCAAGTACCACATGGCGTCGTTAACTGATGCAAAAGTATCTTATTAGAAAATAAAATAGAAAGAGGTGTTATTACCATGGGACGAAAAGAAGTGGTATTCAAGGTCAAAAAAATTGACCTTGAATGGAAGATGCATATTATTTGATGGCAGACATAGTTTCGGTTAGTATATAAATATGTGTTCAGGATTCGGGGCACATATCATATCCACTATGGGTCTCATTTCGAGTGTCAAAACGTAAATAGGGCAGGGCGGCATATATTCCCTGCGGGTGCATAATCCTGTTCCCGGCAAATGAAAAAAACAATCAATGAAGTGCTAGAAGAGCTTTGGAAAAATATTGTTTAATAGCGTGCAGACCGTGGTTGACCCATGGTCTGTTTTTTGCGTTTATATGACATCAAGATTGACAACTGAAACGATTAAGTGATTTTCCACAATTAGAGTTTCTTTAATTTGTGTAAAATGCAGAGAATTATTATAAAAGTATAAAGTGGGTTGAAAAAGTATGGGGGGGGGTATAATGTAGATAGATGTTCTTTGGACTACTCCCCAAAAAGTAGACACATGTTCCTTTAAAGTAGACACATGTTCCTTTAAAGTAGACACGAGAGGCGCCCCTTGCAGCTACGCTGCAAAGAGCTCTCGGTATTGTTTTGGAGTGAGGTAAGAGAGAGCATATGCCGGCCTTTCCTCATTAAAGAACTTGATGTAACGCGCGATCTCTGTTTGGATATCTTCGCATCCGGTTATATGGAAATCGTTAAATAACTCAGATTTGATCCAACCGTTAATTGACTCCATAGTGCCATTATCCGTTGGAGTGCCGGCTCTGGACATGGATCTTTGAATGTTGTACTGAGGCAATAATTCATTGTATTCCTTTGAAGCATAAACGCTACCCTGATCGGAATGAAGGACCATGTGAAGCCCAGGCGTTTTAGATTTTAATTCGAGGATGTCCTTGAGGCCGTTGATGTAAGTCATTCGATCTCCGCGCTTTGCAGAAAGAGAATGAGCAAGTATTTCGTTATTCCAAAGGTCAAGATATAGAGTTAGTTCATAGTATTGCTCTTTGTAATAAAAGGCTGTCATATCACTGACAATGCATTGCATCGGACCTGTGATGTCAAGTTCAGCCAATACAAGATTTGGATAGATGCGATATCTTTCACCAGGCTTACGATAGCGCTTTCTTCTGACTTTACTCTTAATGCCAAGGGTCTTGCAGCATTTATAGGCATATTTATCGGAGAAGCAAAGCCCAGTATCGAGTAAGATCTTTGCATTTAACCAGCGATATCCGTGAGATGGATATTTCTCGTGGTACTCTTTGAACAGTTTGAGATTCTCAACAAAGTTTATAGTTCTTTGGCTTGGCTTGTCAAGATGATTTAGCCATTTATAGAAACCGGAACGGCTGACTTCAGCGTGAGAACATAATGTTTTTACATCAAACTGTCCAGACAGTGATTGGATTATTTCGAATTCGTGTTGTTTAAAGGAATGAATTCCTTCTTGACACCATCTCCTTTCACTGAGTAACCTTTTTTTGCTCGGGCCTCATTTATCTTGGCCTTGATCAGCTCTTCCATAAGCTCTTCACGAGACATGTGTTCATAATCGGGCTTATCAGGAACAGCAGGCACTGAACGTTCCGGATTGGGACGTTGAGGTTTGGAAACATTAATCGATGCTTTATATTCCCGCAGATAGTCCCGGGCAGTATAGACATTGATGTCGTATTCGGTGGCAGCAGCTTCTTTGGTAAGATGGCCTTCATAGATGCGCTGACCGATGACGAGCCTTTCGGCTTTAGTGTATTTCATGTAGACACCTCCTTAAGGGTATTAAACCACAATACCCCCCTCGTGTCTACTTTTTGGCCATCATTACAC
>JAEEGL016860659.1_pt1 | contig 10889 bp, 11 predicted proteins | sample 9134231 | NCBI WGS metagenome assembly JAEEGL01 (sample SAMN16246548, study PRJNA631951) | gut metagenome | biome: gut microbiome; feature: rumen; material: fiber-attached | host: Bos | place: Iran: Karaj | collected 2018-10
AGACCTTCTACCTTTGCGACATTAGCACCATCTTTGTCTACGATTGTCATGGTGATGGAGGCCTTGGCAAAATCATACTCGGGTTTATTCTGATACTGAGCCTTGAATGTTATACCCTCTGTAAAGCTGCCTGCAGTAGCTGCAGTAGCACCTGCGGCATATGCAATAGTGCGCTTATCATCAGCAAGACTGTTAAGTACTTCTGTACTTCCTGCTGTAGTGGGCTGCTCAAAAACAAATTTGCCGGGAACAGCATTTTTGAGAGTTATATAGATAGTAGGGCGATGTGCATACGATGCTTTAATATCATCTGCATCCGTACTGCCTTCTGCGTAAGCCCACGTACCATTTATATCCTGATACTTTGCGATCACATCCTGTAAGAGCGCAGGTGTAAGTGTAATAACCTTGCAACTCGGATCAAGATCAAAGTTGGATACTGTATATCCAATCTCTGTAGCTGAAGTTACCTTTGTTAAAGCGGTAGCCTTATCAGTAGCATTTGCTGCAGTCCACGTATTTCCTTCTGCTTGCTTCTTCCATCCGCTGTCATACTTTAACGCGGTATAATTCTCATAGTAAGATTTGTCTGTGTCTCCTACTACGAGGGTAGCATCCAGTTCATAACCATGTCCTGTATCCGGTGCCACAACAAAGCTGAAGCCGTTAGTGGAATCTACATCTTTTGTTCTTGTTTCTTCGGCATCTATCCAGGCTGTTGCTTCGTCCTCACTTTGAGAATTCATTACAGAAACATGTGTACCGGCTTTGATACTAACTGTAACATCAGCTGCATATAAATCCGGATCTACCGGATCCACTGTTTCTTCTACAACAACTTCATCTTCTAAAGCTGCCGCGTCATTCTCAACTACATCCTGAGTGTCCTCGAAGAGGATCTCATCATCTGCATCAACAGTAGCAGCAAATGCATTGCTGGGAACAGATGTAGCGATCATAGCGCCTGTCAGGAGAAGAACCAGAGCTCTTTTAGATTTCTCTAAAAATGATTTCATAAACTTTTATCTCCTTCTTAGATAATCATTAGAAACTTATTTACTATAAGTTACTAATTTACTTCCGGAAATCAGGAACTTTATACATTGAAGTTTCTAATTTCCTTCTGTTTGGTTTTCCCACATCGAATCCGTTCCGTGTGGGGGACTACATCTATCTTTAAATGGTCTTTGGAATCATTTCCAGAAGCTCTTTGTTTCCAAATTTCCTAAGAATCGAAACCAACTAAATATCCAACAAGCTTCTTGTGTGATCAGAAGCTTGAATAATACTGCTTAGCTTCTTCCTTGTCCCAGAAGCTCTTCTCACAAAGCTCCTGGTAATGATCCCACTGCCATATTATTTTTTAATTTAGAGTAGAAAACACGAAAGCCCTTGCTCCTTATTTAAATAAGGAAAGAACATTTCGCTATAGTCATCCTCAATTTGCATCCGGACTTGAATTCCAGCAAAAGCCCGTGTTTCAAGCATTTCTCTTGTAGTTGTTATTTGCTTTGATGTGTCTTATGGACATAGTACGCCCACTTTTATACACTATCTTACACATTATAGCATATCTTCGGGGAATGGAAACAAAAAATATAACAAATTTTAGAATTATGACCCTATTCTTTTGTTTACTTTACCCCTCTGCCATATATATTCGAGATAATTTTGAAAAAAACAGGGCTGTGTGAGATTTTTTTGCGAAATTTTTTGCAATTTGTGAATTGTGCTTAATTGCGTTCGCGGGAATTGTGCAGTTTTCTATTCTGTGACAGGCACCGTTAACATTCTGTGAACAGTTCATAGTTTATTTACGGTGCCTGTCACAGTAACTATCACTCGTCCTGTACGTTCATCTTGGAGGCGAGTTCCTTAACTCTGTCAACCGGCATACCAATGAAAAACGCAGCCTGATCAGGCGCTATCCCACTCTTAAGCATCTTTATGGCAGATTCTTCTTTATCCTTCCGGGCTTTTTCTTCTGCTTCTCTGTGTACTTTCTCTGTTATCTCAGCCGTTACCTCAGCCGTTACCTTCTCCGTCGTCTCGCGTATCAGTATCGCTTCCTTCTCCCATGATTTCATATACTTTATCGAAACCTCCTCTCTGCGACGCACCTTGGATACAATATTATCCAGCTCCTGTATCTCCGAATTGATGACATTATCATCATGGCTGTCTTGAATATATCTTAACATATCGGATATACTGCTGCCACCTTCTTCAGTCGGGATATTGCAGGTACCTTTTGTATAAAAGAACAATCTCCGAATACCGTCATCATACGGAATATCCGGATGAGTTATCAACTGTGTTGATGCTTCATAATACATGTCACCTGCAATGAATGGATCATACGATAGGATCATTATTATCACCAGCGTCGGAACATGATCATAATCAAAACCCGCATTAAGATGATGGGCGTCGATTATCGCTGAGTAGTATCTGCCTCTCTGTGGAAGCGTATCCCTGTCTTCTATCCTGGTCTCAGCTTCCAGGTCATACAGATCTGCTTTCGTAGTATCTTCAGATGATGCAGTGATATACGCATCAAGCCTTATCCCATGCTTGCTTTTATTCAGACCGTTGTAGACCTTCTGCGGCGTTATATCCACCACATCAATCTTCTGTCTCAGAAGCGTTGTCAGGATTATCCTGGCTGCTTCCTTCCCATACTCCTCATCCGAGAGTGTGCTGTTAAGCAGGAAATCATTGATCAGGCTCATCTGATACAGTGATTTCTTAGCTTCTTCCAAAGTAATTGAATTGTTCTGATTGTCCATAGTCTTTTCCTTTCCAACAATCGAATACTGAAAAAGATATTTAGGCATCAACTGTCAGTCAGAATCTACGTTCCAAGAGGTAGATGTCGTAAACATCATTTCCATCGGTCAGCAAGAGAGCATCATTCGCATATAACCCTCAGAAACGCTGATTTGCTAATACGTTTCTCTTCGGTTTATATTTTGGCGGTAAATGTGATACGTTTGCGATTTCAGATGCCCCAATCACTGACCATACATCAGTTTAGGCATTGGGCATATTCGGAGAATGAACGATTCTCCGCACATCCGGAATGAATGTGAATATCAGAATACATCATTTGAGAATTATTTTCAAGACTGAAGGCTGTGACAGGCACCGTTAACATTCTGTGAACAGTTCATAGTATATTAACGGTGCCTGTCACAGTAACACGGCTCTTGAAGCCGACAAAGACTTGCGATATCATTATATCACTGTAATCGTGTGAGTTCCCGGTTCCCGCCGGTGTATATGATCCCTGCACAGAAGGCATCATTGTATGCAGGCCGTGTGCAGCCGATTACCGGGCAAGTATTACGAGGATTCAATAATAATATGAAGAAACGGCTGCGTTATGCGATCCTTCTTATAATCTGCATATGTTCCTTAACCGGATGCGTGAGGATGAAGACCGGGATGGAGATCACCCTGCTGGGCAAAGTCAATCTGTCCCTGCTCTATGCCGTTATGGATATCTCCGACCTCTCCGACGACATCACCGACGAACTCGCCATAGATGATGACGATATGTACGACCGATTGTCCACTTTCAGAGAGGAAGGCTGGGATGTGCAGCGCTATGAAAAAGGCAGATACACCGGCTTCATCGCCGAAATGAAGAATATTCCGCTGAACAAGCTGGCTTCTAAGATAGAATACTCCGATACCAGCTTCAGCAATATCGAACTTCTCCATAATGGAAACAGATATGTCCTGAACTGGGATGTGTATGATGAATTTGACAAGTCGGATGTAAAAGAATTCAGGAAATATATCGAGCAGGCCGGCGGATACTGCGAATTCGAACTAAGACTCCCCAGAAAGCCGGTTAACAGCAACGCAACCCGCGTTTCCGAAGACGGCAGAACCCTGACCTGGGATCTGCTTAACATGAAGGGCAGCACGATCCACGTGGAGTTTACCATGTTCACCGCGTTCATTCCGCTTCTTGTATTCGGTCTGACCCTGGCGATCGCCGTTGGAATCATAATAGCATTAGCGGCCAAAACCGGCATGAACAAAAAGTCCCCGAAGGATTCTCCGGAGGATGAGATCGTCGCCTATACGCCCTACGGCGTCTTCGCGCCACCGTCTAACGATCCGCCCTGGTGGTACACGCCCCAGTGGTATGTACCCCCGTTGGACGTCACGCCCTGGATTGTGCCCGAAGCTGATGAACCCCGGTGGTATGTATACACATCAGATGGTCAGTATGTATGGTATCAGCAGCCGTCTTTTGACGAACTGTATCAGGAAGCACGCATTTCAAAGCTGTTGTGACCTGCAGTACGATATACTTTCACGCCTATTCCCGGCGTACATTTCTATCCTTGTCAATTGAGATGCCTACTATTGTTTGGTATTTCCGGTCAGTTTGTCTTCGTTATTTTTCACTGTTTTGGGGTAAAAATGGAGAAAATTGGCTTATGGCGTAAAAAATCTCCAATTATCAATCGAAATATTGCTAATAAATGGATTCACTATAATTTTTTATCGAAAAATGCACCTGAGCGTGTTAAAAACTTTGAAGAATATAAAGCTGATACCGGGAAATATATGAATTGGAGAGGACATGCCTTTCAAGCTCCCATCGGCTTAGCCTTAATCACATACTTGCAATTCTGCGCTCATTTTCCAGCTGTGCAACTCTATCGGTCAACGTCCTTATCTGCACATCCTTATCTGCAAGCTGCACATCCTTATCTGCTAGCTGCTCGTCCTTTGCTGCAATAACCGCCTTCATTTCATTGATCTCGTCCGCAAACAACTCATTAACCGCCCTGCACATCTGTCCACCTTCTTTCTTGATTTTCCCCATTAATCCGATATTTGCTCTGGCAAATACATCCATCACATCTTCTGCATATTCCTTATGCCTTGCATCCAAAGTCCTGCTACTCTCAACTATGTTATCCAGATGCCCGATGTCCGCTTTTTTCGTAAGGCCTTTAAGCCATGCATGTTCGCCGTTATCAGGCAACCTTCCCGTCACAATAACCTGTGATACAAACGGGATTCTGCCAGTCAGTTCATATATTCCCGGGAGAATCTCCCCGCTGTCTATGCCATCAGACTTCAGCCGCCTGAGCATCTCTCTGGGTATGCTATGTCTCACCATAGTCATGGTATAAGCATCTGCACGAAACGTATCATAGTCATGCCGTTCATACAGATATCTGCTCGTATATCCAAGAAGTCTGTAAAAATGTTCCGCTCTTAGCTCATCATTCGGATTCTTATATTCCACTATGTTGAACTTGTCAAATTTCGTTCCAATCTCGTTACGTATCTCTACTGACCTGTCATTCTTAATGATCAGCAGATCGTACCTTTGCTTTCTTCCGTCCAGAAACTGCTCTTCCAGGAATTCGAGGTTGTCCTCATCCTCCATCAATTCCAGTTTCATGGCCGCTAAAAATCCAGCGTGCCAGTCAATCCTTCCCATTCCTTACGTCTCCCTCATTATAGTATTTGCTGTGTTTCCAATCAACCGGAACATTACTGTCTCCATTCATAATCGTATTTGTACCACTAATCCTCTTTGTTCTTGTCGTATAATCTAACTAATCCATTTTTATGAATTATTGCATAAATAAAACTACTTCAGTCCTCTCATAGCCTCAATATACCCTTTTAGTCTATCGCGCTGCTTCTCATCCATGCTGTGATATTCGGTGATCAGCTCCCCTATGTCCGAGTCCTTCCCGATCACATACCACGGCAGTTCATTGCCTCTGGTCCCGGTATTACCGACGCCCGACAAAAGCCATTCCGGCGTGACATTAAGCACCTTGCAGATTATCATGATCTTCTCGGATGTCGGATTTGTCCCCTTACTCTTCCACTCACTGATGGTACTCTGCGAGATCCCGGTCTCCTCCGCGAATTCTTTCTGTGATATATTCAGTTGTCTGAGTCTTTCAAATATCCTGTCACTGATTGTCATATGCGCGTTTCCTATATTTTGATAATTTCATTTATACGAATAATATCATCAAAAAAAATCCCTGTCAACACATTCTCATCCCCTATCCTTGTTTCCTTTAGTCTTATATAACACCCCTTTCATCCCCACCTGCTTCGGCCGCACATAATCGGAAATGATATGATCCCCGATATGCAGGATATTATCGGTCCCCTGCTCCCGCATCACTTCCCGGAACAGATTACCGCTCTTCTTGGTCTTCCCGTATTCCGACGACACATACCCCTTCACGCCGCCCAGATCATATCCGCACTTCATCAATATCGCGGAAATGGTATCGCAGGACAGATACATATCCGACACTATGATCAGCCCCATTTGAATTATCATTATACTTAATCACATACTTGCAATTCTGCGCTCATTTTCCAGCTGTGCAACTCTATCAGTCAACGTCCTTATCTGAACATCCTTATCTGCAAGCTGCACATCCTTATCTGCTAGCTGAACATCCTTATCTGCTAGCTGCACATCCTTATCTGCTAGCTGCTCGTCCTTTGCCGCAATAACCGCCTTCATTTCATTGATCTCGTCCGCAAACAACTCATTAACCGCCCTGCACATCTGTCCACCTTCTTTCTTGATTTTCCCCATTATGCGCTTTGCCACCAATTTCAAATGACATCATTCATTCTTATTTATTGAGTATAGTATAGAGGAAATTCACGAAATAAACGCATCATAATACTTATGAAGCATTTCATCTGTTGTCCCGTATACATTATCTCCCAGGAAATAATCCGTTAATTCCTCTATGCAAAAAGATAACTCGTCTTTCCTGTTCACATTCTTAGGATCTTCCAACGATAATTCCAAAAAACTAATCGCCTTTTTGCAAAAACTTTCTTTTCTGGCATTGTTTCCACTGTTTTTCCATCTGATTGCCCGTGATACCTCACTGCCAATGTTTGAAATCTGCAGAGAAATTGGCATCGCGTACCACCTTGATCTTATATCTGTATCCATTTGTTCACTATCTCCTTAATCTTCTCACGTGCTACAGGATCCGCCACATCACGGCCTACTCTTGGGTATCCGGCTTCCCGATTTCTCGGAGGATTAATCATCGAATCAAATTCAATCTCTCCATCGTAATAAATATTGAATCCATACAATGACTTCTGCGCCGAACCTTTATCTAACAACAATTGTTCCAGGTCAGAATGCAATTCTGCATTTATGGCAATTATCCCATTATCAATATCCGCAACAGCCTTAACCATTTCGTTATCTTCAAAAAACATGTCTTCTTCAATATGAGTCATCTCATCTAATGTGATACAGATTGAAAGTTCTCTATCAAGAACGCATATTGTGGATATACCCCAGGCTTGATTCGTCGATATCTCCTGTTTACATCTATCGAACTCTGTTTCATATTCAGTTCATCAATATACTTCAACAGATCACCTATCAGAGTTTTCAACTCTGTCTCCATATCTATCCATTTCTTAGATTCACCCGACTCATTATATATTTTATTAAAGTTTTTCATAAGTGACGCAGACTTATATCCTGGAAAAATAGCTTCAATATCTTTGGATTGAGGTTGCTCGAAGTAATAGCCCGTTTCGAAAACCGCATGGAAAGGAGGTTTTCGGCACTCTCCTCTTCAAAAAAGACCACTTCAAGACCACTTCTTAATACAGCTACTGGAAAGGAAAATTAAATATTATACGATCCTATTGTGCAAATGTTCAATGATTCATCTTGAACAAGATTTTTATTTGGAGCTCCAGAGAAATCTGGTAATGCCATTTCTTCAGTACACAGAAGATCGCTAGGATAAGGACTGGAAAAATAATCACATGGTTTTTCTAATGAAATTATTACACTGCCAGTAATTTCGCGCATCAAATAGAGTTCAATTACCATTAATGATGCAAGAGAGGAAACTGCGTTATTTAATGTGGCAAGATGGAACATTTTAAATGATTGATGCTTCAGGTTGTCATAATCATCCCACCAAGGAATTCCTATTACTTTTTCTTTATCATTTGGTGAATCTTGATATATCTTCCATAATTCTAAAGGTTTCATAACCTGATAATCTGTAATAATTTCTGTTTTACCGATATTAGGGTACTTATTGAGAATGAATTTTGTGATTTTCTTAATATCGCTGTTACGAATATTAAATGAATTATCGAAATGATAGCATATTTGTTTACTTATATTTTCAAATTCCATGGCAGCTAAGAATAGTATTTGTTGAAATTCCCACGATGTTACATCTTTAAACTTCAATTCGTCACCTTCCACTGAATGACTAATATATTGTCTAGTATTATCAAGCCTCTTGCAAAGTGTTCTAAAATAGTTCCAATAATGTAATAATTCATTTTTTGTCAATCCCATAGATTGCAGATCTCCTTATGTGTATTTTGTTTTACTAAAGATATTATAATTGTATGAATTTTTAGATTCTATAATGAATTAATTTTATATGATATACTTTTTAAAGTATTATCAAGAGGTGATAAGTATGGAAAACCTAGATTTGTTGGTAAATGAGTTAAGAAAACTGAAAAATGAGACCGGATGGGTTGAATTCAAGCATGATAACTATAAGCCAGAAATGATCGGCCAAGATATTAGTGCTTTGGCAAACAGTGCTGCTTTATCTGAAAAAAGTTGTGCCTATATGGTTTGGGGAATAAGTGATGACACTCATGAAATTGTAGGGACAGAATATGATTTACAGACTTTAAAAAAAGGAAACGAAGAGCTTGAAAACTGGTTGAGGTCAATGTTATCAACTAATGCAGACTTTGAATATAAATCAGTCGATATGCCAGAAGGGCGTGTTGGAATACTTATAATTTACAAAGCAACTAATGTTCCGGTTACATTTCAGAAAATTGATTATATACGAGTCGGAAGTTATACGAAAAAATTGAATGAGTTTCCGGCCATTCAAAGCCAGTTGTGGGATAAACTACGCAATGAAAAATTTGAGGAAAGATATGCGAGAATGGACTTAACGTTAACTGAGGCATTAAGTCTATTGGAATACAGCAGTTATTTTGACCTTATGAATATTACACAGCCAACTGATGCTGAAGGTATTGCACACTATTTACTGGAGGAAGAGTGTATTGTTAGACAAGATAATGGTCTTTTTGCCATTACAAATTTAGGGGCTATTCTTTTTGCGAAAAAGCTTTCAGATTTTGACAGGTTAGCAAGAAAAGCCATTAGAATCGTTCAATATGATGGAAATAATAGACTTCAGATGCTAAAAGAAGAAACTAGTAATAAAGGTTATGCTATTCGTTTTGATGAACTTATTAGGTTTGCCGTTGCATTATTACCATCGAAGGAAGAAATCGAGACAGGATTAAGAACAACCGTATTACCCTATCCTGTTATAGCAATACGAGAATCTGTGTCCAATGCTCTAATTCATCAGGATTTTGCGGTAACTGGTACTGGGCCTACAGTTGAAATTTTTACAAACAGGATAGAAATTACTAATTCTGGAGCACCGCTTGTTGATATAAAGCGCATTATAGATAATCCACCAAAATCAAGAAATGAAAAACTTGCGCAACTGATGCGAAGGATGGGGATATGTGAAGAATTGGGAACTGGATGGGATAAGATAATTATTTCTTGTGAAGCCATGTTCTTGCCTGCGCCTAAAATTCAATTGTTTGAGGATAGTACCAGAGTAACAATCTATTCTGATATGCCATTTACTAACATTGCATTAGAAGATAAATTATGGGCCTGCTATGTTCATGCATGTATCAAATACGTTCAAGGAGAACAGCTTTCAAATTCAACGCTTAGGGATAGATTTGGCCTAAAGGAAACATCTTCTGGTAGTATCTCAAGGCTAATAAAAGAAGCTGTCGAGATGAAGTTTATAAAGCCGCTGGATCCAACTACTGCACCAAGATATATGAAATATATTCCGTTCTGGGCATAATTTAACTTGCCGGTAACTTGCTGCGTGACAATGCTGTGTGTGATCTTTACCAATAAATAGTGGTAGTTAACAGTTTCTTATACAAAATATGGAAAAAAATAACTTGCTGGTAACTTGCTACGTTATAATTCATTATTAGAAAATACAGATTGACACTGAGATATCTGTCAATTATGCTAAAAACTAACAATTTTCAAAAAGCGAGTAGCTATGATAAGATTCATCCTCACTACAACAGAGACAGTCACTACTACATTGCAAATTTCACTTGACCGGTACGCGCGTTTCGGTACAGACGGTCTGAGCAATTCGGTTTATCGGTACAAATAATTCGGACACCGGTACCTGTGGTATAATCCTTCTTTACTCCCCAACTCATAAGTGCTATCATACTGGTAAGGAAAGCATCTGCTCCAAGTAGATGTCTCCCGACTTGAGGTGATGCCCTATAGGGCAGGATTCCCCTGTGTGCCGGTTAAACAGACAGGGGGATTATTTATTTTCTCTATCTCTTTCTTTTCTTTCGTCCAGAAAGGTTAGAAATGCAAGAATCAGCGTTCCCAGCGCTACAATAAGTGAAGCGCCTTCGAGTAGAATCATCGAGACTTCATACCACGTCATCCCCACCTGCCTCGGCCGCACATAATCGGAAATGATATGATCCCCGATATGCAGGATATTACCGGTCCCCTGCTCCCGCATCACTTCCTTGAACAGATTACCGCTCTTCTTGGTCTTCCCGTATTCCGACGACACATACACCTTCACGTCGCCCAGATCATATCCGCACTTCGTCAATATCGCGGAAATGGTATCGCAGGACAGATACATATCCGACACTATGATCAGCTTCCGCCCGCTCGCCTTTAATTCATTGTAAAAATGCAGCGCCTCCGGATTGGCGTAACACACTTCCATCTCTGCCGCAATCTCGACCGC
>JAEEGL010543747.1_pt1 | contig 10888 bp, 8 predicted proteins | sample 9134231 | NCBI WGS metagenome assembly JAEEGL01 (sample SAMN16246548, study PRJNA631951) | gut metagenome | biome: gut microbiome; feature: rumen; material: fiber-attached | host: Bos | place: Iran: Karaj | collected 2018-10
GTCCAGGCTGTCAACAACCGCATTGACCAGACGGACCGGGTCGTCTGGGGCAATATCTTTGTCGATTCTTTCAGGAAAAAGAACCAATTGGTTGTTTATATGCTCACGAAAGTGTAACTTTGCAGACATATTTTTTTAATTTATTGATTGTCACAAAGTTACTAAAACTTTTTGACATGACAAAGCCTCCGCTTGGGAAAGTAGAGGCTTTGTTATATGTTTTACAGCATGTTACAAAAAGAGGATGTGCCAGAATTATGACACACCCTCCTTTTAAACCTCAATAGAGGAAAATTTCTTACCACTCACCACGGAGCAGGAAGTCGATCAGAGAAGTAACGTCAGCGATGTTGATATCCTGTGACTCATCGCAGTCAGCAGCATCTGAGCTGAAGTCCTCACTGTCATCGAGATTACCGGTCAACAGAGCGTCGATCAGAGCGGTTACGTCAGCAATGTTAACGCTCTTATCATTGTTAACATCACCACGGATGAACTCGGGTTCGATGGTGGGGATTCTGAAGGTGTTACCGTTGGTCCAGGTCAGCACGTTGTTGTTGAAGCCGTAGAACAGGTGGTAGCCATTGCTGGCAGCAGCGTATTCCCAAGTGATCTGCTCGGGAGTTACATCACCTTCAAAGCCCCAGAGGAGCTCGTCAATGTAACCTTCGTCATCAGTAGTGTAGCCACCGATGCCGAATGCTTCGCCAAGACCGCCCTGAATCCATGAGTCGGGAAGGTCCCAAATGGGGTTCTCCAGATACGTCACGCCTGCAGAGTCCACCTCTGCAATGCAGTTGTAGTTCATCTTGGCCTCAGGGCTGATGGTCAGCTTAATGTCAGGCATGCCATAGTTCCACATGTTACCAACATACAGTTCGTCACCAGTCTCGTTTTGGAACATGTAAACAGGTGAAGAATCAGCAGCGCCGTTCTGCTCACGATTGTAGCTGAGCACACCGTTAGCAGCGAGAATCTCGGTACCTACGAACATGGTAGCGCTCTCAAAATAATCGGTGTGGTCGAGTACGCGGTTCTTATAAACCCTTTCCTCCCTGTATGTATAGTAAACGTAGTTGTCATCAAAGATGATCGAACCGTCCTCATAGAGGGTACCCCTAACTACATGGGTGGTATCATTATTCTCCCAGTAGTCCTGAGTAACGAGAATCTCATACCATACAGTGTCGGTGCGGTTGCGGGCAGTACCGATAACAGAGTCATTCTTCAGCAGGATACCCCAATCCAGTGCGTTAACTTCACCGGTTGCGTAGTCGATGTCAACAGGCAGATAGTAGGTGCTGCCATCAGCATCCCAGTAGAAACCGGCAAAATAAAGACCATCCTCTAGATCGGGATACCAGTAAGCACCGCTACCAGCGTAGAACGGATCGGCCTGTACAGGCTCCTCACCCATGATGTCATAAGCATAGAGGAAGCATACATAAGGATTGTTGATGATTTCCTCATTGGTCAGGCGACGAGGAGCACGCTTGTTCACAAGGTTGGTGGCATGATTCATCTGGACGTTCTTCTTGGCAGCTTCCATGAAGCTCTTGCTCACGCCAGCGGTCATCTGGTTGGCCATGGTGTTGGTCTTCATTACCATCTGGCCCTTGTTGGCGGTCAACAGGTCAGCTTTGTTCACGTGAGGCGCAGCCATTGCGGTCAGGCCAGCGCATACAAACAAAAGTGCTAATAATTTCTTCATAAATCAAATAAAAAGATTTAGTTGTTAATAAATAAAGTTAATAATAAAATTAAAGTTTCTTAGTCATTAAATATCTTCATTCCCTTAAGGGAATAGAAATGAGTCGAATCAATTCAAAACCCACCTCTAAAAGATGTCGCAAATTTATAGTCTTTTTTTGAATTACGCAACATTTTCCCCCCAAAAAACTCAAAATGATGATAAAATCACAACTACCCGCACAAAGGGTTAATACTGAATCTCACACCAAGTAGCTAAGGCTCTAAGTTTTTAAATTCCAGACAATTATTATCATTGCATTCCTCACCATTCTTGAAAATTGGGATGATTCACACAATCCAATAGAATTATAACTGCTTATAAAATAACACCTTAGCGGCTTAGCGTATTTATCCTGACTAGCAAAGTCAAATGAGGGTTCACCCGGTGAGGGCAAGGACGTCACCCAAGAAGCATCCCGGCGGCCACCTGGTCGGCCACCTCACGGCCCATGCTCTGTGCGACCATTGCCAGGGCAAAAGGAGCTGCGGCAGCAGGGCCGTTGCCCGTCACCACATTATCATCGACAGCCACCTGGGCACCAGCCCAACGCACGCCCTCGATGCCCTGCTCCATTCCGGGATAGCACACAGCCTCACGCCCCTGCAGAATGCCGAGCGGTGCCAACACCACGGCAGGCGAGGCGCAAATGGCACCCACTTTGCCGCCGCGTTCCACCTGTGCCTCCAGAGCGTCACACAAAGGCTCACAAGCCGCCAGGTTTGGCGCACCGGGGATGCCACCAGGCAGCACCAGCCACTCGGCATCGCTATAGTCATTGTCGCTGTACAGGCTGTCGGCTAGCACCGTCACGCCATGCGCACCTGCCACTTCAAGATCAGGGTTTATAGAAACTGTCACCACAGGCATTCCCGCGCGACGCATCACGTCAACACACGTCAGGGCCTCGACCTCTTCAAAGCCATCGGCCAGAAAAATGAAACTTGTCTTCATTATAAAAAGGGTTTTAAAATTAATTTTGTTTTTGTTCGTTACAGACCGCTAAGATACTGTTTTTTCTCTTGAAAATGCGCCTCAAAGAGGAGAAAAATCGGTTTTTTTCGAAAAAAACAGCTTTTTTTGAAAAAAAAGTGCGATTTTTTTTGGCAGTTTAAAAAATAGCAGTACCTTTGCATCGCTTTTGACAGCAACATGGGCAGTTAGCGCAGTTGGTTCAGAGCATCTGCCTTACAAGCAGAGGGTCGGGGGTTCGAATCCCTCACTGCCCACCAACCGAGGTCCCGCACCACAATGGTGCGGGATTTTTGTTTTCATTATCTCCCCACTTTGAGTCCCCTTCATAGATGCAAAAAATCAGAAAAAGGGTTAAAGCTGGTGGCTGATTGAAAAATTATATGTAGTTTTGGGGTTTGAAACAAGAAATGAGCAATGAAGATAAACAGGACGATCCTTATCATCATCCTAATCGTGTCAATGGCATTTCCCATGGCAGGACAAGTGCGATTGGGTCTGCGCGGCGGCGTGACATTGGGCGAGTTGCGCTTTGACCGCGAGGTCATCGACAGCGACAACCGCATGGGATTTTGCGGCGGACTGCTGCTTGATCTGGCAATACCCGCGACCGGCCTCGGAGTTGAAACCAGCGTGATGTATAGTCACCGCGACAACCGCCTCACCGACGGCAACCAGTTGTTCAAGCGTCACTACATTGAAATTCCCTTGATGGTGCGCTACCGTATGCCATTGCCAGGCGTGGAGCGCATCTTTGCCCCCATCGTGTTCACTGGGCCGTCGTTCTCGATTCTGTTTAAAGAGAATGCTCAAGAGAACTGGCTGAGCCGCAAGACCTACCTCTCGTGGGACGCAGGACTGGGAGCCGACCTGATGAACCATGTGCGACTGACCGCTTCCTACGGCATCGGCATGTCAAAGGCCATGAGTTTCATAGACCGTGAGTACAAGGGCGACAAGGTGCAGGGAAAAGACCATTGTTGGACCATTACAGCAGCCTGGTTGTTTTAGGATTAGGATCATAAACTTCAATTGACACTTAAAATAAAAATATAATGAAAAAAGCCATCTTATTCATCACTGCGCTACTGATCACTACCGTAGCAGCTACAGGACAGACCACATCACGCTGGGGCATTACCGCCGGTGCCACCATCAACGAGGTACACTTCAAGCAACAGGACATCGTGCCTTCCAAGCGGGCTTGGGGACCACAGCTTGGTGTAACGGGAGAAATGAACTTCAGCGGCATCGGTTTTGGCGTTGAGGGTTCGGCGCTCTACACCCTCAAGCAGGGCAAGGTTAATTATGGTGAACGCACCGTGTGGTCGACACTGGGTGCTGGCAACGAGACCGTGTCGATGCATTATCTGGACGTGCCTTTGCACCTCAAGTTCAAGTGGCACCGCTTGGGTGGTTTTGAAAGCACCCTAATGCCTTTGGTCTATGTGGGACCTCAGTTCTCATTTCTGATACATGGCAACCATGGCAACCTTAACAAATACTCGCCAGTGAGTGTATATCTGGACATGGGTATTGGCTGCGAACTGATGGAGCGCGTGCAATTGCGAGGCGGCTACAATTTCTCGATTGGGCAATCGTTCCACACCAAGGTACTCGACGACAACGTGGCCAAAAACCGCACCTGGTACTTCAATGTCACCTGGTTCCTGAAGCAATAATACCGTATAAGCAAACTCACGAGTGAGGCTGACAAGAAGGCGAAGCTTATGAATAGACGATATGCAGCAATAGTGATTATGCTCATTGTCGCCATCATCGCAATGTTGTGCACGCGTGGCAGCAAGAAGCGTTTCTTCAACAATGCTGGCGTGGTGTGGACCACCGAGTACCATATCACTTATGAGGCCACACATGACTTGGGCGACAGCATCCAGCTCATTCTGGGCAACTTGGATATGAGCGTTTCGCCCTACAACAAGGCATCACTCATCAGCGCTTTAAACGAGAACAAAACAACACGCACCGATACCTACCTGCGCACGCTCCTTAATGCTTCACGCATCGTTTGGCGCGAGAGCAGCGGTGCCTTTGACCCCACTGTGATGCCGCTGGTCAACGCATGGGGATTCGGTTACAAAAACGGATCACTGCCAACCCAACATCAGCTTGACAGCATCCTGCAATTCATCGGCATGGACAAGATTGACCTGCGCGGCGACACCCTGGTGAAACAAGACCCACGCATCATGCTTGACTTCAGTTCCATCGCCAAAGGGATGGCATGCGACGAGATTGGACGCATGCTCACCCGCAACGGTTCAACCAATTGGCTCGTCGAGATTGGTGGCGAGGTAATGGCAAGCGGAACCAATGGCAATAACACGGCATGGCACGTGTCGGTCGATATGCCGACCAGCGAGAACGGCGGCAATGCCGACCACGAGAGTGCTATGGTCATTGCTCTGGACAGCGACGCCGTAGCCACCAGCGGCAACTACCGCAAATGGCACGAGCAGGGTGGCAAGAAACTGTCACATATCGTTGATCCGAAAACCGGAAACAGCTATACGGGCACACTGCTCAGCGTCACGGTCGTCGCAAGCGACTGCATGAATGCCGACGCGTGGGCAACAGCCTGCATGGTGATGGGTGAGGAAAAAGTGAAAGCCATGATGGGCAACCGCAACGACCTGGGCGTGATGACCATCAGCGCCGACACCGTGAGCGGCAACCTCATCGTCTGGAGCAACAAGCCCTTTGCAGACAGGATATTAAAATAAACTAGATGATCTAGATTATTTTGAAGTTCTAGAAATTCTAAACGGGAACCTTATTGGGCGATGATGAGTTCGATGCCCAAATCCTCGACTTTCTTGATCAATTTAGGCGAAACGCCGGCATCGGTGATGATGATGTCCACGGCGTCGATGTCGGCAATCTTGGCGAAGCCGCGTCGCCCGAATTTGCTGCTGTCGGCAAGGACGATGGTTTTTTGAGCTGCGGCCATCATTTTCTGGTTAAGCGCCGCCTCACGCATCTCGGTCGTTGTGATGCCAAAATCCAAATCGATGCCATCAACCCCCAAATACAATTTACTGAACGAGCACAATTCCAAAATGCGGGCAGCGTACTCCCCCACCACCGACAGGCTGCTGTGACGCAACATTCCTCCCAGTTGCATAATGTCGATGTTTTCATGCTGTGACAGGATATTGCTCACCGCCAGCGAGGCCGACACAACTGTGAGACGGTGAATAGGTTGAATGTTACGGGCCAGTGCATGAACCGTCGTCCCAGATGCAATGGCAATGCTGTCGTCACGGCCGATGAGACGGGCCGCCTCGCGACCGATAGCGTGTTTTTCATCGGTTGCAAGACGCTCTTTCTCGTTCACCGAGCGGTTGTTGATATATGGGTTGACCAACACCGCCCTGCCATGATTGCGGTACAGTTTGTCACTTTTCTCCAGTTCAGTGAGGTCCTTGCGCACCGTCACAGCACTCACGTTGAGTTTCGACACCAGGTCAGACACTTGTACCGATCCGTGCTTGATCAGCTCCTCCATTATCGTCTCATGACGTTCCTCTTTAGTCATAGCTTAAGGAATTTAGTTTCGTTTTGATGCGGCAAAAGTAAGTAAAAGACAAATACGCACCAAAAAAAATCTCAAAAATCTTTCAAAAATGATAAAAAAGAAACACAAAATAGGCACAAAGCAACCAAATTTGCTTTTGAATTCATAATAAAACGAAACATCTTCAAAACATAAACGAAATACCCATTTTCGGTAAAAATCAAAATCAGCCAATTATTTAAAATCCTAAAAACCAATACATTATATTAAATTATATTAGGAGAATTCAAAAATAAATACGAAATTATTTTGTCATATCAAAAACACTTTATAACTTTGCACCGAAACTAATTGACCAAATTAGTTCTGCTACCTTAATAACCGAGTTTATGGTAACAAACGACATTTATAAAAAAGAATATGACGTGATCGTCGTTGGTGGCGGCGCAACAGGCGCCGGAACCGCGAGGGATTGCGCTTTGCGTGGTTTGAGCGTACTGCTCGTTGAACGCAACGACTACAGCACCGGTGCCACGGGACGCAACCACGGTCTGATGCACAGCGGTGCACGTTATGCCGTGACCGACAGCGAGAGCGCCACCGAGTGCATCAGCGAGAACATGATCCTGAGGCGCATCGCCCGCCATTGTGTCGAGGAGACCGACGGCCTGTTCATCACCCTGCCCGAGGACGATCTGCAATACCAGCAGACCTTTGTGGAGGCCTGCCAGCGCGCAGGCATCCGCGCCGATGTCATTGACCCCGAGGAGGCTCGTAGCATCGAGCCCGCCGTCAATCCCGAACTCATTGGCGCCGTTCGCATTCCTGACGCATCCATCGACCCCTTCCGCCTCACCGTGGCCAACCTGCTTGACGCACGCATCCATGGCGCCGAAACGCTCAACTACCACGAGACCGAGGGACTGATCATCAACCAGAACCGTGTCGAGGGCGTGAAACTGCTCAATAAGCTCAACGGAGAGCATGTTGAGGTGCGCGGACGCGTGGTGGTTAACGCCGCCGGCATCTGGGGACAACGCATTGCCCAAATGGCAGGGGTGAACATCTCGATGTTCCCCGCCCGTGGCGCATTGCTCATCTTCGGTCATCGTGTGAACAACATGGTCATCAATCGCTGCCGCAAGCCTGCTAATGCCGACATCCTTGTGCCTGACGACACCGTATGTATCATCGGCACCACAAGTAACCGCATCCCCATCGAAACCGTCGATGACATGCGTGTGACACGCGAGGAAGTGGACGTTCTGCTCAAGGAAGGCATCAAGATTGCCCCGTCACTGGCCACAACACGCATCATTCGCGCCTATGCTGGCGTACGGCCCCTGGTTGCCAGCGATGATGACCCCAGCGGGCGCAGCATCAGCCGCGGTATCGTGTGTCTGGACCACGCCAAGCGCGACGGTCTAGAAGGCCTCATCACCATCACTGGTGGCAAGATGATGACATACCGACTGATGGGTGAGATCGCCACCAATGCCGTGTGCGCCAAATTGGGCAACACCGCACCCTGCGTCACCGCCAGCCAGCCGCTGCCTGGTTCGGAAGAGGGAGCGCCCAGCCAAAACGATTTGACCAAGCGTTACAGCTTTGGCCAGCGTGCTGCCATCGGCCGTCATGGCTCTCTCGCTGCACGCATCGAGAAAGAGAACGATATCGACAATGCCCTGGTGTGCGAGTGTGAAGGCGTCACTGTGGGCGAAATCAAATATGCCGTGCACCAGCTTCACGTGCACAATCTCGTGAATCTGCGCCGCCGCACGCGTGTGGGTATGGGCACCTGCCAAGGCAAACTCTGCTCCTGCCGTGCCGCTTCACTCATGGGCGAGTTCAGCAACAACGTGAAAGCTGCCCAGGAAGACCTTGCCGCCTTCCTCGACGAGCGCTGGAAGGGCATGAGGCCCGTCGCATGGGGCGATACCCTGCGCGAGGCACAGCTCACGGCAGCCATCTATGAAGGCCTGTGCGGACTGGACAAGGCCGTAAACATGCAAGGAAAGGAGGATGTGCAATGAGAATGGACACCATCATCATGGGCGGAGGCCTGAGCGGCCTTACCTGCGGCATCGCTCTCGCCAAGCGCGGACAGCGCGTGACCATCGTCGCCGGCGGACAGAGCACGCTGATGTTTAATGGCGGTTCGATGGAGCTGCTGGGCAGTATCGACGGCAAGGAGATCAACAACCCACTGGAAGCCATCGCCACTCTGCCCCAGAATCACCCCTATAGCAAAATCGGCCTCAGCCGCATCGTCGAAATCGCTGACGAAGCTAAGCAACTGCTTGCCGACACGGGTATCAATATGGAAGGTAGCGCTGCCGCCAACCATTGGCGTGTCACACCCATGGGCATTGCCAAACCCGCATGGCTCACCCTGAGCGAGAACCTGCGCATCGACGACCTGGAAAAGCTGCCGGCAAAACGTGTGGCATTGATGTGCATCCGCGGCTACTTTGACCAGCCCAACGGCATGCTGGCACAAGGGCTGCGTGACCTGGGATTTGAGGTCCAGGTGACAGAATTCAGCACCGACGACATCACGGCCCTGCGCCGCAGCCCCAGCGAGATGCGTGCCACCAGCCTGGCCAAGCACCTGGTAAGCAATAACGCCTTGCAGCGTGTTGCCGACCAGATCAACACGTTAGCTGGCGATGCCGACATGGTGCTCCTGCCTAGTGTCCTGGGACAAGTCGATGACACCGAGATCAAGACACTGCAGAACATGTGTAAAAAGCCCTTGCGCCTTGTCGCTACCCTACCACCTGTCGTTGCCGGCATGAGGATGCAAACCCTCCTGCGCCACTACTTTAAGATGCTGGGCGGCAACTACCTGACAGGCGACAGCGCCATTGGCGGCACCATTGAGGACGGCAAACTGCTGAATGTCACCACTGCCAAGCTGGGTGACATGCCGCTGAGGGCCAACAACTTTGTGCTTGCCACGGGTTCATTTATCAGCCGCGGTCTTGCAGCTGATTACGAGCGTGTTTACGAACCGGTGTTCGACCTTGACGTGGACGCCGCCAGTGACCGCGAGCAATGGACCCGCTTCGGCGTGCTGGAGCCCCAGGATTACTTCCGGTACGGCGTCGCTACCGACGACAAATTCCATGGCATGCTCAAGGGCAAATCCATCAGCAACCTTTACGCCATCGGTTCTGTCTTGAGCGGCCACGATGCCATCAAGATGGGTGACGGAACAGGCGTGTCGATGCTAACGGCTCTTGCCGTGGCACGTGAAATCCTGTGCGGCAAATAGCAACCTTTGGTTTCCCTCTATCTTGAGCAAAAAACCTCAAGTGAAGATTTAATATAGTATAGATAACGATTTGATTGATGATTTTTTAATGGGATATTATGGCTGAACGAATGCAAATACGCAATATCAGCGAGAACAACTTTGAGCAATGCACCAAGTGCAGCATCTGCACCACGGTGTGCCCCGTTGCCGCTGTAACCACCGACTACCCCGGCCCCAAGCAGGCTGGTCCCGACGGTGAGCGCTACCGCATGAAGGATCCCGCTTACTATGATAAGGCCTTGAAACTGTGCCTGAACTGCAAGCGCTGTGAGGTGGCATGCCCTAGTGGCGTGAACATCGCAGACATCATACAGCATGCACGCATGCAAGCCAGCAAGGGACATCACGCCAGCTTGCGCGACACCATGCTGGCCAATACTGACCTGCTGGGCACCGTTGCCAACCTGGTGGCACCCGTAGCCAATGCAACGCTGGGGCTCAAGCCCACCAAACTGGTGATGGACAGCGTAATGGCCATTGACAAAAACCGCACATTCCCTGCCTATAGCCGCCAAAAGTTCACTACTTGGTTCAAACGCCATGCCGCCAAAGGCCAGGATGCCTACCCCAACCATGTGAGCTATTTCCACGGCTGTTATGTCAACTATAACTTCCCCAAATTGGGACAGGATCTGGTCAAGGTCATGAACGCCATCGGCTATGGTGTTCACCTGCTCGACAAGGAAGCTTGCTGCGGTGTGGCATTGCTTGCCAACGGCCTTTATAAACAAGCCAAGCGCCAGGGACGCACCAATGTTGCTAGCATCCGTCAGGCGGTGAATATGCAACATCACACGGTTATCACCACCAGTTCTAGTTGCACCTTTAACCTGCGCGATGAGTATCCCTCGATGCTCGGCCTCGACAACAGCGATATACGCGACAGTATTTCACTCGCAACGCGTTTGATCTATAATCTTGTTGATGAGGAAAAAGTAAAGCTTATCTTCAAGCAAAACTATAAACGTCGCATTGCCTATCACACTGCTTGCCACATGCAGCGAATGGGTTGGCAGCTGTACAGTATAGAATTAATGCGCATGATTCCGGGTCTTGACTTGCAAGTGCTGGAACAGGAGTGCTGCGGCATCTCGGGTACATACGGCTTCAAGAAAGAGAATTATGAGCGCTCACAAGCCATCGGCTCCATCCTGTTCAAACACATTGCCGACGCTCAGGTCGAGGCCGTGGCCACCGACTGCGAGACCTGCAAATGGCAGATCGAGATGTCAACCGGACTGCCCGTCGAGAATCCCATCAGCATCCTTGCCGATGCCCTCGACATCGAAGCCACTCGACGTGCCAATCA
>JAEEGL010634336.1_pt1 | contig 10888 bp, 12 predicted proteins | sample 9134231 | NCBI WGS metagenome assembly JAEEGL01 (sample SAMN16246548, study PRJNA631951) | gut metagenome | biome: gut microbiome; feature: rumen; material: fiber-attached | host: Bos | place: Iran: Karaj | collected 2018-10
CAAAACCCGCCTGGGCTTTACTTACGTGGACGAATATAAGACTTGGCTCCCGACATTGCTCGCTGAGCACCCGGCCGCTCTTACCGTGCACCTGCGTACCCGTAAGGAAATGTCTAAAGTGGCCGCGCACTACGAGCTGATTCCGGAGATTTTGAAGATGCGCGCCGAGCTTTCGCCCGAAACAAAGCTGATTATTAACGGCGACATCAAAGACCGCGCCGCCGCTTTGGCTTTGCATGCGCAGTATCCGGAGATCGACGGTTTTATGATCGGCCGCGGCGTTTTTGCTAACCCGTTTTGCTTTACAGACCATGTCGCGACGCGCGATGAGCTGATGAAGCTTCTGGCTTTGCACCTGGATTTATACGAGGAGCAAATGAACCTGCACGGCCTGCCGTACGAGCCTTTGAAACATTATTACAAGATTTATATCAACAATTTCCCCGGTGCCTCAGACCTCCGCGCCCGCCTGATGGAAACCCACTCCGTGGCCGAGGCCATGGAAGTACTCCGCGAGCATTCCGCCTAGGCTTATCGGGGGTGAGGGGGGTTGTAAAATACAGCCCCGGGTGTTAACTTTGGCTTGGGTTGGAGGAACTTTATGTTTGCGAGCCAATGGACCCCGGACGTCAGGGGGGTACATTCGTGGCAATTCTAGGTAGCCGGGCTTAAGACCCCCAGTACTTTTGTCAAAAACAAAAAGAAAGGAGTCGGAGGATGGAAATAGAGTTTTACTTTATCTTCAGAATCAAACCTAAACATAAAAAGATAAACGTTAGCCTAGAAGACTAACGTATATCACACTTCAATCTAGCAGGTCCCTAGAGCCTGCGTTAATGTAAATATATCACACTTGCGCTTATGGCGCAATTTTCTGTGGGCGGGTTTCGCTGGCGGCGGGGTATAATATATGTAAATGGAGGAAAAATGAAGATAGAATACCTTGGCCACGCATGTTTTAGACTGGGCGATGCGCTCGTGATAGACCCCTATAAAGACGGCAGCGTGCCGGGCCTCGCGCCACTTAGAACTAGCGCCGCGAAGGTGATTTGTTCGCACGGCCACGCGGATCACAGCGGGGTAGAATGCGTAAATTTGCAACCGGGCGAGTGTGATTTTGAGATTGAAGAAGTGCCAAGCTGGCACGATGACCAGCAAGGTGCCCTTCGCGGCCCGAACACGATTTTTGTGATCAAAAAAGACGGCGAAAAGCTGGTGCACCTAGGTGATCTAGGTCATTTCCCAACTGACGAGCAACTTACGAAGATTTCTGACGCGGATTACCTGCTGATTCCGGTTGGCGGTTACTATACGATCGACGCCGAGACCGCCGTCAAGATTTGCCAGGCCGCCCACCCAAAGCACATCATCCCGATGCACTACCGCACCGCCACCTCCGGCTACCCGCAGCTAGATACGGTCGATAAATTCGTAGACCTCTGTAACGCAGCCGGTATAGGCAATCTCTTGGCAGACATTATTTCATAAAAAAAGAGTGCCCCGGATGCGCGATGCACCCAGGGCGAAAAACATTTGTACTACTGACTGTCTGCGCCATTTACGGCGTTGTACTGATATGCATCATAGATTTCAGAGGAGTAGCGACGAGTGATATCCTCAGCCTCTCTGATAATCGATGAATTCACATCGTAGGGACGATCGGTCCAGGAACCGGAATAGGAAATCTGTCCGATTCTTCGGCCGCTCTTGCAAAGGTGCCAGTGGGGCGCCTCCCTCGTGCAGTACTGCTTAGCAGTGTCAACCTCCATGTAATAGCCATACTCACTCAGGGAAACGCGTAAGGTTTTAGGGTAAGCCATAAAACGTACCTCCACAAAATAATAGTATGGTCAATGACCACCTACTATTATTATAGCATAAAAATGGAAAAATGTAAAGAGCTGTTTTATAAGTATTGTCATTCTAGCTTTTGCTTGTTGTGAACGGGGTAAAAGTGGACATTATGCTATCAAATATCTACGTAAAATATCCCCACTGGGCGAGGGGCGACCAGAAATACTTATTCGGTTATGCATGGTTGTGGACTGGTGTATTGACCACCCCGAATACACTGCCAAGATTAAGGTTATATCTAAGAAAGACTACCCGGTACTAATGCCATGTGAGTTCTGAGGTATACATATACAGGCAAAGAGATTCGAACTTTTGAGGATTTATAGCTTTGCTGGAGCCGGAGAGGGCTTAAAACAATGACAATGAAGATAATAAAAGAAATACAATGCCAATGTCAATAAGAACATCCTAGTTGATGGTATAATATGAATTATGAACCTATCAAATACAGCCATCAACAAAATTGGAGACATTATTCGCCAAGGCAAAGATGCAACCCAATACGATGAGGCAGTGGAGAAGCTTAATGCTTGGCGCGAGGCTCATGGTAGACTGATGGATGAATACTATGACAAATGTGTTAAAATTACCCAAACAGAGTCGACTAATAATATAATAGTTGCTCAAAGGTTAAAACGCTTGCCGACTATAATTGACAAATTGAATCGCTTCGAAAATATGAGTCTATCACGAATGCAAGATATTGCGGGAGTAAGACTAATCGTGAGGGATATGAAACAACTATCTCAAATCGAAAACCGCTTAAAAAGATGGCGTTATCTAGATCGGATAAGCCACGACTACATAAATGAACCGAAAGAAGACGGATACCGTAGTAAACATTATATATTTAAAAAAGATGGGATGTTCGTAGAAATTCAGTTACGAACACAAGTACAACATATTTGGGCTACTTCGGTTGAGACTATTGACGTTTTTCGGGGCTCATCCATGAAAACGAACAAAGAACAATCGTATTGGTATGATTTTTTTAGGCAAACATCTTCAGCATTTGCCATAGCAGAAGGTACACCTCCAATAAAAGACTACAAGAATACTAGCCTAAGCGAAATGTGCGTGATTATTGAAGAAACCATGAAAAAACATAAAATTAATCAATCTTTACAGGCCATAGAAATATCTAGACAAGCAAAGAATATGGTAAAAGACGCATATTATCTAGTTCTGGATTTGAACTTTACAAACAAAGTCTGCAAGATCTCCAGTTTCAAAGAGAACGATTACGATCTGGCCGTAAAGAAGTATCAGAAGCTAGAACAGACAATGAAAAAGAACAACAGTATTGTTTTGGTTTCAGTTAACGACATAAGAAAGCTTGATGACGCTTATCCAAACTACTTCCTTAATCTTAGATATTTTAATGAATTAGTAAAGTACTTACTTGAAAAAAATAGCAAAAAGGATTAAAATAATAGCAATGAATATGAAGGAAGTAAAGAAGATCATCGCTGAGGCTTTTGAACGCGAAGAAAAAGCTAAAGTAGATACGCAAGTAGCTAACCGCTAACCAGTTTTCTTTTTGATTTAATCTTGATTTTTAGTTTGTTTATCACCGCCATTGGCGCAACCTCAAAAAAGAAACGAGGTTACCATGGCAAAACGCCACTCATTCAAGAAAGCTAAGCCCGGCGAGCCAATACCGGTTACCGCTCGGCAACTTGAAAGTTTCATGCTCGAACATAACGGCAAATTCAATTCGCGTGACTATGATAAGTTCGAGCGTATGGAGCTAGTAGAATCGTCCGTTCGCGACGCAATCCATGAATTAAAGACTTATTCCCTAGAAACACTAGCACAGCGCTTTGATGTGCGCCTTTTTGGGCGCGGTAAGCGCGTTTTTGCGGGGTTAGACACCGAAGACGACAAATGGTACTACTTTTCCCTCGCATACATTCCACGCGCGCTAAATAACCGCGACGTGAATGATGCGATAGTCCAGATGTTCTTCATTGGCAAGTGGCGCATCCACAAGCTTTCGCTTTGGGCCGAACCGGAAGACATTAACCATTACGGTAACGATTCCAACAAAACACTCTACAATTTAGTCAATAGGTAGCATCCACTTGGACACAATCGGGTTTTGAAAGTTATTGTGCAGGAAACAGGGGTGAGTTTTTTTCTTGACATATCATAATAGATATTCTAAGAAAAGTTCTAGAAACTATTATCTTTTTTAATCGTTACTTTTCTAAACGAAAAATGCTTCATAGGTATTCCTGTTACCTCCATAGACATTTGATCGTCTAAGAAAATTGTTACTTCATCATTTTCAATGGTTGCGCGTTTCAATATAAAACTATCACCAAGCTCAAATACGGATACGAAGTTATTACCACTATCATCAGTGTAGACCCAGTAGTCTTTTTGCGGCAAAGAAAATAAGTTTAATAACATGCATATAAAAAACATTACTATAGCAGTAAGCGGAGCCGCAAGATGGTCCAATGCAATCACATCCGTATTTTTATTAGATAACTCTTTTATCCTTGCAGATTCCATCTTACTAATTTCTCCACAAGCGACAATATAAGCTTTTGGAGTTTTACCATCTTTATTAATTTGATTTTCTACTTTGTGAATCTCTTTTCTAATTTGTCTGCCATTAAAGCGATATGCAAATATTACTGTTACTAAAATAGTCAAAATATAGAATAAAAAGACGGATAAAATATTTGTGTTTAACACAACAACAAAGAATAACGCATAAAAAGGTAAGAAACACAAAAAACTCAACAATACTACCAAAAAAATACTTTTGGCGAAACTAAGCCTTAGCTCATTGCAAAGACTCTTAACTCGCATTATCTCTTTTTTATTGTCGTTTCTATCTTCAACAGGCAATCGTCTAGCCATTTTCCTTAAATTTTTTCGAAGAAAATTATTCACCATATAACTTGGCACATAACGATCAAACCTTAAACGTATATATTCTTGTAAGTATGAAGCAGAAAAACAATAAAGTATTCCGATAACAATAATCAACAAGTATTGAATTCTCATCCCATCTACCATGCCCAAAGGTATTTCCCACTTTTTCAATTCAAGAACTTGATATAAATATGCTAAGCTGCACAAAACAACTGGCATTAAAGAAAACAAAAAAGTATTATCCTTTGCAATTTTCAATAAAGTTTTCAATGTCGGGACCATATGTATCCTCCAACTCTTACTGGCTCTTACATTATAACATCAATTAGGTCACAGCAACAGGGTTACATATGGTATAATAATAGTATGGAAAATGTCAAAGCGGCGGTAGTAAAATTTACGAAAGATAGAGACTGGGATCAGTTTCACTCACCTGCTAATTTGGCAAAATCAATCGCAATAGAATCCGGCGAACTTCTTGAATGCTTTCAATGGAGTGATGATTATGACAAAAAGGAAGTTTGCAAAGAACTAGCCGATGTCGTAAATTATGCAATTCTTCTAGCCGATAAACTCGGTGTTAGACTCGAGGATATTATCATGGAAAAATTAGAGGAAAATTCTAGAAAATATCCAGTTGAAAAATCAAAGGGTAGTAGTAAAAAGTACACGGAATTATAATATGGCAGATAAATCATTTCAAATAAGAAACTATTCTTTTAGTGAAGAAGCAATAAGTACCTTAGCTACGGAAGACCACCTAGAGGAGAATTGGCCAGTAGTATATCAAATCTACAACGACCGACAAATTTATATTGGCGAAACTACAAACCTCAAAAATCGCATGAATCAACATTTAGCCAATGTTGAGAAATCAAGCCTCAGACACGGATCCGTAAAAGTAGTCTTTGACGAAACGTTTAATAAGAGTGCCGCGCTAGACCTAGAATCTTATCTCATTCAATATTTCAGTGGTGACGGAAAATATAAGGTTCTAAATCGTAATGATGGTATGTGTGATCGCGATTATTATGACAGGGCAAAGTATCGCAAGACTTTTGAGGAGATTTGGAATCGGCTTCGTGAGCTAAAAATTGCCGATAAGACCATTTCGGAAATTAATAATTCTGAGCTGTTTAAGTTTTCGCCATATAAGAACCTAAACTTCGAACAACTGGACGTGGTGACTGAGATTATTCAAAACATTGACGAATCTATCACTCGTGGCGTAAAAAGTCTTTCGGTTATTGATGGTGATGCTGGAACTGGCAAGACTATCGTTATCATGTATCTAGCGAAACTATTGGCTGACTTACAGTCATTCGATAATAAAAATGACGATATTGATGATGAGTCAAACTTTAACATCTTTTTCGAGATGGAACATATTAACCAGAACTTCAAAAACAAAAGCATCGCCCTCGTAATTCCACAGCCATCACTATGTGGTCGTATTCGAAAAATATTCGACAAAATTGACCTTGGTAATGCGGATATTAGAATCTTCTCGCCAGTCCAATTCGGCAAATGTGACGATAAATTTGATATAACCCTAGTCGACGAAGCCCATCTTTTGAAGGTGGGCGTTACTGGTACATTGGGTAAGCAAGTCCATGATATTGATCGGAAAATTTTTGGTGATACCGGTATCCATTCTGAGCTTGACTGGATTATGGCAAAATCCGAAAACGTTGTTCTGGTCTTTAGTGATCAACAACGCATTCGTCCAGCAAACATTGATAAAAGAGATATCATAAAATACGCTGACGAGTTTAATATGCGAGAATACTACCTTAAGACCCAAATGCGCTCGCTCGGCGGCAAGAGATACATAGACTATATTCACGACATTCTATCCAATAGTTTTAGGCCGACAGAAAAAGAATCTTTCGAGAACTTTGAAGCGAAGATTTTTGATAACATCCAAGATTTTGCAGAAGCTATGGAAAAACGCGAAGCCGAATATGGCTTATCGCGTATGGTGGCCGGTTTTGCTTGGAAATGGAATTCCAAAAACAATAAAAGCGCGTATGACATCGAAATCGATGGCATGAAATTTCGCTGGAACAGTACCCAAAACAACTGGATCGGATCCAAAAACGCGCCAAAAGAAGTTGGTAGCATCTATACCGTGCAAGGTGACGATCTGAATTATGTAGGAATCATCATTGGAAACGATTTAATTTTTCGTGACGGGAAACTCGTATTCAATCGCAAAGCCTGTGCAGATTCTGGTGCTATGAAGCGTAGCCAGCGCCAAGTCATCAATAATGAGCAAATTAACGAAGACGATATGCTCGAACAGGTTTTAAGGACATATAGAATACTTATGAACCGTGCAGTCAAAGGTATATATGTATATGCCTGCAATAAGGAATTGCGTAAATACCTCGCTAATTATATAGATAGTAATTAACACACGACTCAACGCGGAGAAACTTACTAATGTTTTCAAACGACCATAATCATGATTCTATAGCCGAAATAAATAAAAAGTACTTCAGTCCAGAAAGAGAAGAAGTAAATATAATGGCCGATTTGGGTAATTGTGCAAGACGCCTTATCTTTGTACTTACAATAGAGCAAATAATGATTCTAGCCGAAAAACACTACGAACCAAACAGAATTATCGAGGCCAAAGAAATAAGAAGCAAAAATAAAATATCTCGACGAACTACGCTTAGTTATTCAGACCCATATAACTATGATTCTTTGAGGGAAATTTACTCTATAATGTTTGATGGGCTTATGATTAGTCTAAGAAATTTATTCTATAGAGATGACAACTCCAACTCCGCTGGCAGTTTTATAACAAAGATTGCTAATATTGAAAGCTTAAAAAAACTCAATGAGTATCACCGCTCTAATCAGATACTATTTGGCTACGATATAGGTTTTATAGAAAAAAAAGAACTAAAAAATGGGAAGAAAATTTTAAATGGCAAAACGATAATCCTACCAAAGCATTCAGAAAAAACTAGTTTTTCTATTATGAGTGACAAAGAGAAATATATTCTATACTACGATGCGGATTCAAACAGGGCACAACGCCTAGCGAAAAAGTTTTACAGAGACAATTATCATATAAATGGGGAGAAGCAAAAGAATATAACTGACATAAAAGAATATGAGCGATTCTTCTTTCATAAAGACAGATGGCCGGACAACAAGCGCTGGGCTATACGAACGGAAGTAAAAGAGTTTCATGGTCTACCGATTAATTTTATTCGTTACGAAAGTCTTTGTCGGGCAGACGTAGATATAATCATAAACAAACTCGAAGAATTGGTGGAAATAATGAATCTTTATTATAAGAGTTGTGTTTCTATATTTCCTAGTAAAGGAATGCAGATATCTTGTAATGTTTACGCCTCGCTTCCCAAAATGGTTCGAGACATCTGCGACAGCTTTGCAATAAAAAAGTCAGACGACTTCGATTCTAAGGTTACACGATATATAGAGAAAAAAATTCCAAAGACGATAGGCGTAATGATGTTGGCTAAATAAAACATATATATCTAGATTCCATTGATTCGCACGCCGAACAAGTATTTGCCCACGACTGGGGTCCCCATATACGTAAGAGGAATAATTAACTATAAAAGATCGAAAAAATAATGCTAAAAATGACGCCTTGCGGCGCCACTTTTGCTCTATCTTCTAATTATAGCATAACCGCAATAAAAAGTCAAGTTACACCCCTGTTAAACTCTAGTTTTCAAATTTCCTATGGCCCCACCAATTCGGGAAGACATCCTTGAGAAGCACGGTTTTTCGCGTTGCAAAGTCAGTCATAATCTCCGTATTCGCGTTTTCGCGGTTTAGTTGCATGAGGAACTCACGGCAGGCGCCGCAAGGCATGCCGCCGCCGTCTTTTGGTGGTTGGTCGCGGAAGGTGATCAGACGAAGAATCCTGGTCTCGCCCGTCTCCACGAACATCCTCAGGGCCGCCACGCGCTCAGCGCAGATATTCATCACGCCGCTGGCGCTATCGATATTAAATCCAGTAAAAATCTTGCCACTTTCGCTCTGCACGGCCGCCACCACATGGCGTGCGTCGATAAACGGCGAAATCTCCTCGGGCCGATACAGCTCCTTGGCCGCCTCATACATTTCTTCCCAAATATCCATAAACCTCCTTTTCTTCATTATACCAAATCCCATTCCGCTCCGCTTATTTTGTCAACCCTTCCACCCCGCTTATGCTAAAGGTTTTACTGGGGGGGTTGTAAAACGCGGGCGGGTGGTATATCAAAGAACCGTGTGGGCGCACTTTAAAGTCATTCGGGCACGGCTGGATCGTTTCTCGCTAAGATTTCTTCGTTAATAATTAGAAAACAAGAACTTTCGCGAGAGCATTAGACTTCCTTTTTACCAGTCTTACTCCATTCTTGCGGGCCTTTCTCTCAATGGGGCCCGCACCAAGATCATCAAAAGGTATGCTATAATAACCAGTATGCAAGACCTCGAGAAACGCCTGCAAAATTTAAGCGAAAATCTAAACCCAGCTTGGGAAAAGCTGCAGATTTCTGATAAACAGAAAAAGCTCGAGGCGTTAGAAGAGGAGGTGGCTTTGCCGGAGCTCTGGAATAATCCAGAAAACGCCAAGGCCAAAAACCAAGAACTCGCCAAATTAAGCGAAGAAGTCGCTCCTTGGCAACTCCTAAAAACCCAGATTACAGATCTTCGGGAGCTCCTAAATCTTGGTGACGATAGCCTGAAGGACGAAATATCAGAACAAATTTCCGCCATGGAGACTACTTTTGACTCGCTCAAAAAAGCCCTCCGTTTTAGCGGCCCCTACGACGACAAAGACGTAATCTTAAGGATCACCGCCGGTGTGGGTGGTACCGAGGCTATGGACTGGTCTGGCATGTTGGAGCGTATGTACCTCAGATTTTGCGAAAGAAATGGTTATAAGACTAGCCTCGTCGAGCGCACCGCTGGTGAAGAAGCCGGCATCAAAACCGCCGTCTACGAAATCACCGGCCCACACGCCTACGGCACGCTCAAATCCGAACACGGCGTGCACCGCCTGGTACGCTTGTCGCCATTCAACGCCAACAATTTGCGCCAAACTTCGTTTTCATTAGTTGAAATTCTCCCTGTAATTAAGGCCGATACCGACGTCAAAATCGACGAAAAAGACCTCCGTATTGATGTCTACCATTCCGGCGGCCATGGCGGCCAGTCCGTGAACACCACCAACTCGGCCGTGCGCATCACGCACCTCCCAACGAACACCGTGGTGGCCATTCAAAACGAACGCAGCCAGCTCCAAAACAAGGAAAAAGCCATGGAAATTCTTCGCGGCAAGCTGGTACAAATGCAGCTCGAACAACACGCTGAATCCATCGACAAGCTCCGCGCTGGCGAGTCCGCCAAGTGGGGCCAGCAGATTCGCAACTACGTCCTCCAGCCATATCGCCTGGTCAAAGACACCCGCACCGAGCACGAAGAAACCGACACGGATGCCGTTTTGGACGGCGAAATTATGCCATTTATTGACGCCTATCTTGAAAGCGCCTAACCCCTAGTACTTGCATATATTCAAAAATATGTTATTATTATAAAGTAACCAATGGAAATACGCCCATCACAAAGGAGGTGATTTTATGGGCAATGTTGTGGGTTGCGACAAAAATGAGGTACGCTTTGCCTTTTATCTGGTTGGAAAACGGAAAGGCACAGAGTATTTCTGCGCCATGAAGGTAGAAAGATATGAGAAGGGAATTATCTACCTGAGTAGTAATATACCTTTCAGCATGGCTTCATGCGCGGCGGCGGCATTTTTGGACAGCACTTCGTCGATCGGAACGGCGAAGCGGATTTTGAAACTCAAAAAGAAAGAAGTAGTTAGAGTGGTCTGTATCGATCTGACGCAGGGAAAGAAACCGAGACGCATCTGGATGTCTAAAAACCCCGAAACAATTCTTTCCATTGAGGCGTAGGGCTTTTGCCCTACGCTTTTTCGTTGTCGCAAAAATTCCCTAAAAAATCCCTGAAAAACCCCTTGTAATCTGTTGCAAAACGTGCTAAAATTAGTACGTTATCTAGACGAAGGAGTAGGTCCAACAGAGGAAACCGCTCGTAGGTCTAGTTTTAATAGTGTTAAAAAAATTAAGGGAAAGGAAAATAGAATGCA
>JAEEGL010792132.1_pt1 | contig 10888 bp, 6 predicted proteins | sample 9134231 | NCBI WGS metagenome assembly JAEEGL01 (sample SAMN16246548, study PRJNA631951) | gut metagenome | biome: gut microbiome; feature: rumen; material: fiber-attached | host: Bos | place: Iran: Karaj | collected 2018-10
AGAAAACTCGGTAAGGGCAGCGAGCTGCCCGACCTAATACCCGAAAAAAAAAGCTTTCTGATTTCTCAGAAAGCTTTTAGCGCGAGCGGCGGGGCTCGAACCCGCGATCTCCGGCGTGACAGGCCAGCGCGATAACCAGCTTCGCTACGCCCGCTTGATGTTCTTTATATTATAGAAATTACGATTTTGTGTCAACTGGTAAAATCTAAATTTTTTAAAATTATTTAAAAAAATCTGGATATTTTTTTACTATTTCTTCCTGCTGTTTATATAGCCTGTTAATATGATTTACAATCAGCTGATTAACAAGTTTGCCATTGTGGTTTTTGAAAGCATCTACAATCTGTTTGTGTTCTGAAATAACTACAGCAGGATCTGAAGAATGAATGTGTAATTCTCTTAAGCGGTCATGATGAATGTTCATCAGTCTTACCATGTAATAGCACTGGAGTTTATTTGCAATTCTGTACATAGTTTCGTGGAAGGCATTATCCAGTTCCATAAATTTATCCAGATTTGCTTTTTCAAGATAAAACTCCTGAAGATGCAGGTTTTCTTCCAGTTCCAGAATATCTGAATCTGTAGCTTTTTCACAGGCAAGTTCTGCAATTGCGGATTCAAGGGTAGTACGCATGAAAATTGCTTCATCCACCCTGTCCATATCAATCTTACTTACATAACTGCCTCTTTGTGGAAGAATTTCAATTATCTTTGTTGTTGCCAGTTCCTGCATAGCTTCGTGAACAGGAGTTCTGGAAAGTTTTAATTCATTGGCTAAATCCTGTTCACTAATCATTGTTCCAGGTTTTAGTTCAAGATTGATTATATTTTCCTTAATCACTCTGAGTGCATAATCGCGGTTTGATTCTTTTTCAAATTTTTCTATATTTTTCATAAAATCCTTTTATTTAATTTTCAGATTTGTATTGATTTGTACAATTATTTTATAGCTTTTTACTGATTCTTGGAATTTCTTCTTTGCTTTGGAGTTATTCCTCTAATCTTTTTGTAAGTTCGTATAAAATGACTTGCATCAGTAAAGCCTGTTTCCTGACTTATATAGTCCAGGGTTTTGTCGGTATAAAGAAGCAGGGTATCAGCCTTACAAATTCTGATAAATTCAATGTATTCTTTACAGGTTTTTCCAAATTGTGTCTTGAACTGTTTTGCAAAGTTTGAATAACACATACCGCATTTTGAGGCCAGATCTTCAATGTTTATATTTTCAGAAGAGTGAGCATCAATATATTCAAGAACGGAAAAATCTTTTGTACTAAACTGATCAAAAGTAGTTTTTGAGGAAAACTGGAAGCCCTGTCTAAGCCAGATTCGTATTAATTCTGTGATAATAAGGCTGATTGTTGATGCAACTTTTATATCATATCCGAATTCTTTGTGTTCAGTTTCCCAGATGCAGTTTTCAAAGAAGAGTTTTACAGGATTAAAGCGTAAATCATGGGCTGTTATAAGATTTGTAGCCAGTTTTTCTTTATTTACAGAATCCAGTAATTTTGGAAGTTTTGGAGAACCTGGGGTGGTGTTTGAAAGAATCATATCATCAAATTTAATTACATAAAAAAATGGTTTATCGGGATATTCTTCTTTTACAGGATAGTCCAGAAAGGAATGAATCTGTTTTGGATGAAAGATAATCATATCTCCCGGATTCATAGTGTACTGTTTTCCATCAACTTCTGCGAAAAGTACGCCGCTTACCAGATAAATCATTTCTGTAAAATAATGCCAGTGTGGTTTTACGTATTTCCAGTCGCCAGGGAAGGCCTGAAAAGGGGCATTTAAACTGTCGCTATATTCAAATAATTCGTCCATTGTAATTTCTCTCCTCTTAAAGAGTATAAACTGTTGATAGAGATTTGTACAATTTTTATTTGTGTTCTTTATATCACGTAAATTGTGTGAATGCTAGACTAAATCACAAAAATAGGAAAATGCACCTAGTTTTAGTGGAGATTTGATATGAAAAGAAAAAGTGCTTTTGCATGGATATGGTCTTATGTGCGAAAGTATAGGTTTTTGATGATTTTGGGGCTTACCTTAAGTACTATGGTTGCAGCTCTGAATATGATAAATCCTTTGATTACGGGTTCTATTGTTGATCGTGTAATTCAGGGAGGAGAATTAAATATTCTTGCAAAACTTATTTTGATAATGATTGCAACAACTGCAGGAAAATCTGTGCTGCGCTATTCTTATCAGGTAATTTTTGAACACTGCTCTCAGAATGTAATTTTACGTATGAGGGAAGATCTTTATGCTCATATTCAGACTCTGGATTTCAGCTGGTATGATGGAGCTCCTTCTGGAAATGTAATGACCCTTCTTACATCAGATCTTGATAAAGTTCGTCATTTTGTTGCATGGGTTTTATATCAGATTCTGGAAAATTCATGTATTTATATTTTCTCGATTGTAACTTTGTCTGCAATAAACTGGAAACTTACTCTGGCATTTTTAATTATTGCTCCACCAGTTTTGTTCCTTATTCAGAAGTTTAAGATTAATATTCGTCCTGCCCATCTTAGAGTTCGTGATCAGTTTGCAATTTTGAACTCGCGGGTTGGAGAAAATATTGAAGGAAACCGTGTTGTAAAGGCTTTTGTTCGTGAAAATTATGAAATTGATCGTTTTCAGAAGGAAAATCTTGCCTTTAAAGATGTTTCAGTTGATAACTCTGATATTCGTGTAAAATACACCCCATGGATAGAAGCTCTTTGTGGTATTTTACCAGTTATTCTTATCCTTTTTGGTGGTTATCTGGTAATTAAAGGAGAAATGTCTATCGGTCAGCTGGTAACTTTCAACGGTTTGATGTGGGCATTCACTCAGCCAATCAATATGTTTGGAAACCTGGTGGATAATACTCAGAATTTTAATGCTTCTGCTGACAGACTTTATGAACTTCACTGTACAGAACCAAAGATTGTGAACTGCGAAAATCCTCTTAAAAGAGATACTCCTGTAATTGGTGAAGTTGAATTTAAGCATGTAACTTTTTCTTATAATCAGACACCGGTTTTGAAAGATGTAAATTTCCTTGTTCGTCCGGGAATGACAGTTGGAATTCTTGGTCCTACAGGAAGCGGAAAATCAACAATTGCAAATCTTCTCTGCCGTTATTATGACACTCTTGAAGGTCAGGTCCTTATTGATGGAATTGATGTTAAGGAATATGACTTGCAGTATTTGAGAAAGAATGTTGGAATCACCATGCAGGAAGCATTTCTTTTTAGTGACACAATTGAAGGAAATATTGCTTTTGGAAATCCGGAAGCAGGTATGGAAGAGGTGGAAAAAGCTGCTGAACTTGCCAGAGTAAAGGATTTTGTCGGTGATCTTTCTGATGGTTATGACACAATTGTTGGTGAGCGGGGAGTCGGCTTGAGTGGTGGTCAGAAACAGAGAATCGCCCTTGCAAGACTTTTCCTGGCTAATCCAAAAATAATGATTCTTGATGATACAACTTCGGCTGTTGATAACGAAACGGAATATAAAATCAGACAGTCAATCAAGAGTTTAGGAAATGGACATACATCATTTATCATCTCTCATAGAGTTTCTTCTTTTGAAAACTGTGATTTAATTCTGGTTTTGAAGGAAGGGGAAATTCTTGAATCTGGAAGTCATGAAGAACTGATGGCTAAAAACGGTTATTACAAGACTGTCTGGACAGAACAGAACGAGGCTTAATATGGCAAGAAATAAATTTGATGCAGATGAAGAAATTGAACAGAAAGTAAATCCTAAAATTGTACTTCGTTTAATGAAGTGGATTAAACCTTTTACAAAGTGGATGGTTTTGTCTTGTATTTTAATGCTGCTTTCTTCTGTAATTTCATTAACAAGTCCTTATTTAATCAGAATGGCTATTGATAAGGCTATTCCTTCTAAAAATATCAGAATGCTTGTAATAATTTCTGTAATTCTTACCGCTTCTGTAATTGTTGTCAGATTTCTACTTGCTGCAAAATTGAAGATTATGACCAGGGTTTCTCAGAAAATTATTGTAAATATCAGAAATGATGTATTTACAAAACTCCAGTCACTTCCATTTTCATATTTTGATAATCGTCCTCACGGAAAAATTCTGATTCGAGTAGTTAATTATGTAAACTCTCTTTCAGATTTGCTTTCAAACGGAATTATTCAGCTCATAAGTGATCTTTTTACTCTTGTAGTAATTATTGGATTTATGCTTGCAATTGATCCAAAACTTACCCTGGTTTCAATGGCAGTTGTTCCTGTTCTTTTTATTGTTTTGATTGCAATGAAAAAGAAACAGCATGAAGCCTGGAAACAGGAAAGTTACAAAAGATCAAATCTTACAGCATATCTGTCAGAATCTTTGAATGGAATGAAGATTACCCAGTCCTTCGCCCGTGAAAAGGTAAATCAGGGAATATTCAGCGGGCTGTGTAAAACCTGTAAGAAAGTCTGGATTCATGCCGTAAATATCAACAATATTATCTGGCCGATTGTAGATAATCTTTCTACACTTGGAGTTTCTCTTGTTTATCTTATTGGTATAAGCTGGCTTGGAAAATCCATTACAATTGGTACTCTTGTTGCTTTTGCAGGCTATATCTGGCGTTTCTGGTTCCCTATTCAGAATCTTGGAAATTTCTACAACTCTATGGTAACAACTGGTGCTTATGTAGAAAGAATTCTTGAATTACTGGATGAACCGGAAGATATTACTGATCGTCCTGGTGCAAAAGAACTTCCACCAATCAGAGGGCATGTTACTTTTGATCATGTAAACTTCAGCTATGAACCTGGAACAAGAATTTTGAAAGATGTAAATTTTGTGATTACTCCGGGAATGACTCTGGCTATTGTTGGTCCTACAGGGGCTGGAAAAACTACAATCGTAAATCTTTTGAGCCGTTTCTATAATCCTGATGATGGAAAAATTCTGATAGATGGAATTGATATTCAGGAATTGCAGATAAAGTCTATCCGTAAGCAGGTTGGTGTTATGCTTCAGGATTCCTTCCTCTTTAGTGGTTCGATCATGGAAAATATCAGATATGGTCGTCTGGATGCTACAGATGAAGAATGTATTGCTGCTGCTAAAACTGTTCAGGCTCATGATTTTATTTCAGCTTTCCCTGATGGCTATAATACCATTCTTAGTGCTAATGGTGGTGGATTGAGTCAGGGACAGAAACAGCTTATTTCTTTTGCCCGTGTTCTTTTGAGTGATCCTCGAATTTTGATTCTGGACGAAGCAACTTCTTCTGTTGATACTCACACCGAAAAGGCTTTACAGAAAGGCTTGAATGAACTGTTGAAAGGTAGAACAAGTTTTATAATTGCACATCGTCTTTCAACAATCAGAAATGCAGATCAGATTTTTTATGTAGATCATGGTGAAATTGTTGAACATGGAAATCATGAAGAACTGATGGCAAAAAATGGATATTATGCCGAAATGGTAAGCCGCTAGATATTTCTGCCGGGCTGGTGAAAGACCTGGCAGTTAAATATCACTCTGTCTAAAAATCTCAAACTTTTAATCAAATTATCAAACTTAAAAAAAACATTCGACCTGAATTTTAGAGTTATAATTTATATAGAGTTATGCGAATCAGTCGAAAGTTTTACAAAAATATGAATACAGCAAACCCTCTGCTTTCTAATGTTTTTTGTGCAGATCCTTATGGAATAGAGTATGAGGGAAGACTTTATGTTTACGGAACAAATGATAATCAACAGTATAAACTCGTCGGGGACGGTGGAAAAAACACTTATGAGCTTATAAAATCTATTGTTTGTTTTTCTACAGATGATTTAGTCAACTGGACTTATCATGGATATATAGATGTAGAAGCTGCTGCCTCCTTTATCATATCTTCCTGGGCTCCTGCAATTGTATCTCGCAGGGAAGCTGATGGCCTTACACATTTTTACATGTATTTTTCAAATAACGGATGTGGAATTGGCCTTCTTACATCAACAAATCCTCTTGGTCCCTGGACTTCTCCCCTTGATAAACCATTAATTGAAGCTGGAATGAAGGGAATTGAAGATGTAACTAATCCTTTTGGTCCTGGAGTTTGTATTGATGATAAGGGGGATGCCTGGCTTTCTTTTGGTGGAGGCATTACAAAAAAGGGAACAGAACTTTATCCTGGAACTGCAAGACTTGTAAAACTTGGAAAGGATATGATTTCTCTGGCTTCTTCTTTTGTTGAAATAAAGGCTCCATATTTTTTTGAAGCAAGTGATTTGAATTTTATAAACGGCACTTATGTTTTTTCGTATAACAACAGCTGGGTGGAAAGAAAAGAATGGCCTTATTCTGCACCTCTTCCTCCCGCATGTTCTATGGCCTGTCTGGTTTCAAAAACTCCATTAATAGCAGATTCCTGGGAATATAAAAATCATTATTTTTTGAATCCTGGAGAACAGGGGCTTAACTACAGTAACAATCATACTCATCTGGCAAAATATATGAACCAGTGGTACATCCTTTATCACACTTTGACACTTCAGGAGAATACAAACTCGAATGGTGGATTTAGAAGTATCTGTATGGATAAGGCTGATGTTGATGAAGCTTCTGTAACTATCAATTTATGCAGGGGAAGCAGAAAAGGCCTTTCACCACTTAAATGTTTTAATCCTTATGAAAAAGTACCCGCAAGTACAATCTTTACAAGTGCAGATATTTCTTATGAAAATGAAAAATCTGGCAGCGGGCAGATTGCAGTTAAATCTGATGATTGCGGGGCCTGGATTCTTGTAAAAAACATTGATTTTAATAAGGGTGCCAGGGAATTTTTGCTGGAACTTAAGGGAAAAGGGGAAGTTCATTTAAGGGTGGATAAAATTTCATCTGAAAGCATTTCAAAAGCTGAAGTTTCTTCCTGTGATTATGAAGAAGTTTCTCTTAAACTTTCTGCTTCTCTGGATGGACTGCATGATTTATATTTTATCTTTAGTGATAAAGATCTTTATTTAAGAAGCTGGATAGTTAACTAATTATTTTTTTAATTAAACACAGTCTTTCTCCCTTAAATATGTTATATTAAATATAGGGAAGGGAAAAATGAAATTAATTCACATGGCAGATCTTCATCTTGGAATCAGGGTAAATGAATGTTCAATGATTGAGGATCAGATTTATATTTTTGACGAAATCATAAAAATCATTGATAAAGAAAAGCCTGATGCAGTTTTGCTGGCAGGAGATATTTATGATAAGCCCATTCCTCCTGTTGATGCTATAAATCTTTTTGATTCTTTTTTAAGCAGGCTTTCTGAACGTTCTATTCCTGTTTTAGTTATAAGCGGAAATCATGATTCTCCTGAACGACTGACATTCGGAGCAAATCTTATGACTTTGAGTAAGGTTTACATGGCTCCAGTTTATGATGGAAATATCAGGTGTGTAACTCTGAAAGATTCAGAAGGACCTGTTAATTTTTATCTTCTTCCTTACATAAAACCATCTTCCGTACGTCAGGTTTTTCCCGAAGAAAAGGTAAATACTTTCTCTGATGCGGTAGGTCTTGCTCTGTCTCAAATAAAACTGAATAAGGATGAAAGGAATGTTTTACTGGCTCATCAGTTTGTAACAGGAGCTAAAACCTGCGAATCAGAAGAACTGTACGTTGGTGGTTCAGAAAATGTAAATGCCTCTTTGTTTGATGCTTTTGATTATGTTGCTTTAGGTCATATTCACGGTCCTCAGTCTGTCTGCAGGGAGGAAGTTCGTTACTGCGGTACTCCTTTGAAATATTCCTTTTCTGAAGTTAATCATAAAAAAGGACTGGCACTGGTGGAGCTTGGACCAAAAGGGCATGTAAAATATACTTCTATTCCTTTAAAACCTTTGAGGGAGATGAGGGAACTCAGGGGTACTTTTCAGGAACTGATGTTTCAGAATCCCTTGCAGGAACAGCATACAGATGATTATCTGCACATTACTTTGACAGATGAAATGGATATTCCTGAAGGTTTTGGACGACTTTCTTCGGTTTATAAAAATCTTTTAAAACTTGATTATGATAACAGCAGAACCCGTTCCAACCGTGAAATTCAGGGAATTGAAAATGCCAGAAATCTGGATCCTCTTGAACTTTTTGGTGATTTTTTTGAAATGCAGAATAATCATAAAGTTTCAGACGAACAGAAGGAATTTCTGAAAAATCTGATTGATGATATCTGGGAGGCAAAATAATGAGACCTCTAAAACTTATAATTACAGGCTTTTGTTCATATGCCAGAAGAACTGAAATAGATTTTACAGAGTTTGGAAAAGCAGGACTTTATCTTATTACGGGAAACACTGGTTCTGGAAAAACAACTATTTTTGATGCAATTTCTTATGCCTTATACGGAGCTGCAAGTGGTTCTTACAGGACTGCTTCTATGCTGCGTTCAGATTTTGCAAGTGCAGATGATCCAACTCTTGTTGAACTCACTTTTGAACTTAATGGTAAAACTTTCAACATAAAAAGAAATCCATCTTATCAGAGAAGAGCAAAAAAAGGTGATGGATTTGTAAATGAAAGTGCAAATGCAGAACTTACTATGCCGGATGGAAGTATTATTTCGGGGCAGAGTCAGGTTGATAAAGCAGTAATTGAAATCCTCCGAATTGAAAAAAGTCAGTTTTCACAGATTGTAATGCTTGCTCAGGGTGATTTTCAGAAATTATTAAACAGCGACACAAAAGACCGTCAGGAAATATTCAGAAGAATTTTTAAGACAGAAAATTATCAGATAATGCAGACAAGGCTTAACGAAAAAAGAAAAGAAATTAATGCGCAGGTGAATGAAACTTCTTTGAGCCTTAAGCAGTATTTTTCTGAAACAGTCTGTGATAAATCTGATTCTCTTGCTGAAAGTTTTGAACATGCAAAAGAAGATTCTGTTTCCTGGGAAGAAAAAATCAAAATTCTTGAAAATATCATCATAAGTGATAGAAAAAAAGAAAAAGAGATTGAAGAAAAAGCAGAAAGTAATAAAAAAGAACTGGATAAAGTAAAAATTGAACTTTCTGAATTAAATGATATAAAAAAAGCTCTGACAGAATTAGAAGAAGCCGAAAAAAATCTGAAAAATAAAAAGGAAGCTCTGGTAGTTTTTGCAAAAAAACTTGAAGAAGCTGGTCAAAAGAAAGAAGCTGCTTCAAAACAGGAAGAAGAAAAAATCCTCCTTGAAAATGATTTACCAAAATATCAGGAAGTAAAAAATCTGTCTTTGCAGGTAAAAAATCTGAAGGTGGATGCAGAAAAGAATGAAAGCCTGATTGAAAAATTGACTAAGTCTCTGGAAAGAAAGGAAAAAGATCTTGAGTCTGTAAAAAATCAGATAAAAGAAATTTCTTCTCATCAGGATAAATTGCCTGAATTAACTGAAAGAAAAAATAAAACTGAACAGAGACTGGAACTTTTGAAAGCTCTGGAAAAAAATTATAAGGACTTATTAGAAATTCAGAAAAATCTGGAAGAGGCTCAGAAGGAATATCTGCAGATTCGCAAGGCTTATGAAAGATCCCGAAAAGATTTTGAAGAGAAAAATCAGGCTTATCTGGACGGGCAGGCAGGAATTCTTGCAGAAAATTTACAGGAAAATCAGCCTTGTCCTGTATGCGGCTCATTACATCATCCGTCACCTGCAAAAAAACAGGACTCTTTGCCAGATCAGGAAGAACTGAAAAAGCTTAAAGAAAGTGCTGAAAAACTTTTGCAGGAGGAAAATGCAAAGTCACAGGAAGCTTCTAATGAAAATACAAAATTAGAAATGAAAAAACAGCAGGTTCAGGAAACTTATCTCAAACTTTTTGGGCATGACCTTTCTGAAACTGTCGAAGAAGACACCAGAAACGAAAAAAATCTTGTAAATCAGCAGTATAAGCAGCTTCTGGACGAATGCCAGGCGGAAGAAAAATTACAGGAGAGTAAATCAAAGCTTGAAGAAAGTCAGACCTGCCTTGAAGAAGAAATAAGCAGCGGAAAAAAACAGGAACTTGAACTTACAAATAAAAAAGTTCAGCTAAGTTCGGAAGAGAAAAATGCTGAGGCAAATCTTAAAAAAATCAGTTCCGGCTTAAAATACGAAAGTTCTGAAGAGGCTGAAGAAAAAATTGCCTCTCTGGAAAAGGAAATTTCAGATATAAAAAAGGCTTTTGAGCAGGCCCAGAAAAATCATTCTGACTGTGATAAAGAAATTTCAGGCCTTACTGAAAAAATTGCCCAGTTAAAAAAATCTGCAAAATCAGAAAAAACTTATGATGAAAAAGCTCTTCTTTCAAAAAATGAAGAACTTGAAAAAATGGCAGATTTTTTTGAATCTCAAAAGAAAGAACTTTATTCCCGTTTGCAGACTAATCAGAAGGCGGTGGAAAATATCAGAATAAAGGCAAAGGAACTTTCTGAACATGAGCATAAACTCACCTATGTTTCAGAACTTGCTGCAACCGCCAGTGGAAATCTGGGGCAGGGCAAGGCAAAAATCATGCTGGAAACCTATGTTCAGATGCATTATTTTGACAGGATAATTGCCCATGCCAATCTGCGTTTTGAAAGTATGTCTGGCGGTCAGTACACCCTGGTCAGAAAGGTTGATGCAGATAATGTCCGCAGTCAGTCTGGACTTGAATTAAATGTAATAGATCATTTTAAGGGAACCGTCCGCGATGTAAAAACCTTGTCTGGTGGAGAATCTTTCGAGGCCTCTTTGTCGCTTGCCCTTGGTCTTTCAGATGAAATTACCCAAAATGCCGGTGGTATAAAAATGGATACCATGTTCGTTGATGAAGGATTTGGCACTCTTGATGATGAAACTCTGGATAAAGCTTACAAGGCCCCTTGTGGAATTACAGAAGGCAACCGTCTTATAGGAATTATTTCACATG
>JAEEGL011462662.1_pt1 | contig 10888 bp, 9 predicted proteins | sample 9134231 | NCBI WGS metagenome assembly JAEEGL01 (sample SAMN16246548, study PRJNA631951) | gut metagenome | biome: gut microbiome; feature: rumen; material: fiber-attached | host: Bos | place: Iran: Karaj | collected 2018-10
AAGGCCGATGCGCTGGTACTCTTTCTGGCTACGCTCTGGCGGCCGTTGTTCTCGGGGCCGTACAGATGGCGGTTCACGTGGTAGAAGCCGGGACGGCCATACCAGTGGCTGTATCCATGATAGCCATAGTACCCATAATAGTGGTGCCTGAAATGCCAGGAATCATAGTACCAGGGATCATAATACCAGGGGTCCCAGGCCCAGCGGGGGCCGTAGTACCAGGGGTTCCAGCTCCAGTGGTAACCGTAATAATGCCAGGGGCGGAGGTGCCAGGGCCGATAGTACCAGGAATCATAATACCAGGGATCCCAGGCCCAGCGGGGACCATAGTACCAGGAATAATCCCACGTCCAGGAAGGCAGCGTGGTATCCACGATGGCCAGTACGGCGCTGTTGTTGCGGAACCGTACCTCGGAGCCGGCGGGAACGACGAGGGTGTCACCTTCACTGAGAATATACGCGGGAGACTGTTTGCTCATTGCAAGGAGATTGTCCACTTCTTCGCTTGACACGGGCACTGCCTCCGCCGGGGCGGCTGCCACCGCAGGACGCGTGTACAGGCCGTCGTCATAGACCTGCGTCTGGAGACTGGCCATGGAAGAACAGGAAAGGGCGGCAAATGCCGCAAAGGCATATGAGAGAATGTGCTTTTTCATATTCGACCTCCTTTAATCCAATAAATTTAAGTATCTTTGTGGCCGGAAAACCGGATTTTTACCCTAAAGATGCAAGAAATGTACCTTTCGTTCGGCTTTCCCAGTACAATATTACGCATTTAACGGAAAAAAAGCAATAAAAACTATGGCAAAAGAGGTAACCAACCGGCAGGAAAACTACTCTCAGTGGTACAATGACCTTGTGGTCAAGGCAGACCTGGCCGAACAGAGCGCCGTGCGCGGATGCATGGTCATTAAACCCTACGGATACGCCATCTGGGAGAAGATGCAGCGCATTCTGGACGACATGTTCAAGGAAACCGGCGTGAAGAACGCCTACTTCCCGCTGTTCATCCCCAAGAGCTTCTTCAGCCGTGAGGCAGAACACGTGGCCGGCTTTGCCAAGGAGTGCGCCGTGGTCACCCACCACCGCCTCATGAACGACCCTAATGGCAACGGCATCGTGGTAGACCCCGACGCCAAACTGGAAGAAGAGCTCATCGTGCGCCCCACCTCCGAGACCATTATCTGGAACACCTACAAGAACTGGACCCACAGCTGGAGAGACCTTCCCATCCTGTGCAACCAGTGGTGCAACGTGGTCCGATGGGAAATGAGAACCCGCCTGTTCCTGAGAACGGCCGAGTTCCTGTGGCAGGAAGGCCACACCGCCCACGCCACCGCCGCCGAGGCCGAAGCCCGCAAGGAGCAGATGGTGAACGTATACGCCAAATTTGCCCGTGAAATCATGGCCCTTCCCGTGGTCGTTGGCCACAAGAGCCCCGGCGAGCGTTTTGCCGGCGCCCTGGACACCATGACCATCGAGGCCCTCATGCAGGACGGAAAGGCCCTGCAGGCCGGTACGTCCCACTTCCTGGGCCAGAACTTCGCCAAGAGCTTCGACGTCCAGTTCACCAACAAGGAAGGCAAGCAGGATTATGTCTGGGCCACCTCCTGGGGCGTGAGCACCCGCCTGATGGGCGCCCTGATTATGGCCCACGGAGACGACAACGGTCTGGTGCTGCCGCCGGCCCTCGCCCCCATCCAGGTGGTGATGGTCCCCATCTACAAGACCGAAGAGGAGCACAATGCCGTGCTGGACAAGATGTACCAGGTCAAGAAAGCGCTGGAGGCCAAGGGCCACAGCGTGGAGGTGGACGACCGCGACACCCTGCGCCCCGGCTTCAAGTTCGCCGAATGGGAGCTGAAGGGCGTGCCCGTGCGGCTGGCCATCGGCCCGCGGGATCTGGAGAACGGCACCGTGGAAGTGGCCCGGCGGGATACCCTGGAAAAGATTTCCGAGCCCCTCGAAGGCCTGGAGGACCGCATCATCGGCCTGCTGGAGGACATTCAGAAGAGCATCTACAACAAGGCCCTCGCCTTCCGCGACGCCTCCATCCGCAAGGTAGACACCTGGGAGGAATTCAAGGAAGAAATCGAAAAGGGCGGTTTCCTGCTCTGCCACTGGGACGGCACCGCGGAAACGGAGGCCAAAATCCAGGAAGAGACCAAGGCTACCATCCGCTGCATCCCCGTGGACAGCGCCGTGTGCCTGGAAGAAGGCAAGTGCGTCTACACCGGAAAGCCTTCTCATCAGAGAGTATTATTCGCAAGATCCTATTAGTTATATGAAACGCATCTTTACCCTCATCGCCCTGTTCGCCACGCTGGTGGCCCAGGCGCAGAATACCCAGACCGCCGCCGCGGAAGCGGCCGAAGCCCTCAGCGCCGCCGAGGACGTCCCCGAAAAAGTGGAGAAGCCCAAGTACTGGGAGAATTCCGTCGTCACGAACCTCAACTTCGGCCAGACTTTCCTGAGCCAGTGGGCCGCCGGCGGCTACAACAACGTCACCCTTTCGGGCGGCATCGACGCCAACGCCAACTACGCCAAGGACAAGCTCATCGGCAAAAACCGCATCCAGCTGGACTACGGCTTCCTTTATTCGGCCGATAAACCCATCCTGCAGACCAACAAGGACCGCATCTATCTGGAGTCCAAGTGGGGCTACGAGACACCGGTCAAGCACCTGGCCTATTCCGCCAACCTGGACTTCAAGACCCAGTTCGGCTGCAACTACGACTACAAGACCCCCCCGGCCAACGGCCTGGACGAGCCCTCCGTGCAGGACTGGCTGGACGCCCGGAAACTCAAATCCGGTTTCTTCGCACCCGCCTACCTGAATCTCGGTCTCGGTGTGCTGTGGACGCCCAAGCCCTGGTTCTCTCTCAACTTCGCTCCCCTCTCCGGCGGCGGCGTGTTCGTGGACATCCCCGAACTGCGCAAGACCTACGGTATGGCGCTGCGCGAAGAAGGCCTGGACGAGGCGGACGGAAACAACTTCAAAATGTTCCGCGCGGAATTCGGTGCACAGCTGAAGATCGATATGAGCTGGGTGATCAACGAAGTCTTCGCCTATTCCACGCAGATTACCGCCTTCTACAACTACCTCACGCCGGCCATCGAACCCCGTATGACCTGGGACAACAAGATCAGCTGGAAAGTGGCGAAGTTCTTCTCCGTGAACCTGAGCACCTTTATGATCTACGATCCGCTGGTGCTGGTGCGGGACGTGGACAAGGACGGCACCGTGGACGCCAAGGGCCTTCAGTTCAAGGAGTTCTTTGAGCTGGGCTTCACCTACGCCATCAGCAGTAAAAAGTAAGCGGCTCCTATGCTTCTGGTCGGAGTCAGCGGAGGCATCGATTCGATGGTCCTCGCGGAAAAGGTTCGCCTGAGCGGCGAGCCTTTTGCCATTGCGCACTGCAACTTCGGCCTTCGCGGTGACGAGAGCGACGAGGATGAACGCTTCGTGCGCGACTGGGCGGCCGGTTACGGCATCCACGTCCACGTGCGGCGTTTTGCCACCACTCTCACCGCACGCGAGGAAGGCATCAGCATCGAAATGGCCGCCCGGCGGCTGCGCTACCACTGGTTCGGCCAGCTGTGCCGGCAGTTCGGCTATGAGGCCGTGGCCGTGGCGCACAACGCCAACGACAATGCGGAAACGCTGCTGCTCAATCTGCTACGGGGAACGGGCGTTCGCGGCATCACGGGCATGAAGGCTTCGGGATTCCTGCCGGACCGGGCTTTCTCCGACATCCCCCTGCTGCGCCCGCTGCTGGGAATGACCCGGGACGAGATCGTGGCCTTCTCGGCCGAACACAACATCAGCTTCCGCACCGACAGCAGCAACGGACTCAACGAATACAAGCGCAACAAGATCAGGAACCAGGTGTTCCCCATTTTCCTGGAAATCAATCCCCGCTTTGTGGAAACCCTGAACCGCGATATGGAGCGCTTCGGGGCAGAGATTACGCAATTATCCGGGAAGACACACACCCCCGAACCCTTCGTCGCTTCGCTCCTCGTCCCTCCCGTCGCGTCGTGCCCTGCGGGCACTGACTCCGGGCCCCTCCCTCTAACACGGCCGAGGGTGGCCATGGGTTCGGGTGTGTGTGTCTCCCCGGATGAACTCAACTATGTTATCACAGAGGAACCCTGGGACGGGACCCAGGAGGTGAAGCAGCCGGAGGGAATGCTCATCCTGGATGCCGATAAAGCCGGAGAATGGGTGGAAGGCAGATGGGAAACCGGCGACTGGATCCGGCCGCTGGGGGCTCCCGGGAAAAAGAAAATGCAGGACTGGTTCACGGACCATCACGTCCCGGCCGACGAAAAACCCTTCTTCCGGCTCCTGAAAAAAGCGTCGGATCCGCACCACGTGCTGGCCGTCTTCGGCTGCTGTATCGACCACAGCGTAAAGGTGACGAAATCCACCCGGCGAATCCTTCGGATTTCCGCAAAAAATGATTAAATTTGCAGACTGCACATTGGATGCAGTCTGTTTTTGTATTTGAACTATGAATCATAAAGTACTGTTAATGATTTTGGATGGTTGGGGCGAAGGCTGCCACAACTATTCCAACGCGATATGGACGCAGGGAACGCCCAACATCGACGCCCTGCGCGCGAAATATCCCTTCGGTCACCTGCAGGCCTGCGGCGAGTATGTGGGCCTTCCGGACGGCCAGATGGGCAACTCTGAGGTAGGGCATATGAACCTGGGCGCAGGCCGTGTGGTGTACCAGGACCTGGTGAAGATCAACATCGCCTGCCGGGAGCACAAGCTCCTGGAGAATCCGGAAATCAAGGCCGCCTACGACTACGTGAAAAAGAGCGGCAAAAAGCTCCACCTGATGGGCCTCACCTCCCACGGCGGCGTGCACAGCAGCCTGGATCACGTGTTTGAATTCCTGCGGGTCGCCAAGGAAGAAGGACTGGACAAAGTCTATGTCCACGCCTTTATGGACGGCCGCGATACGGATCCCCGCAGCGGCCTGGGTTTCGTAAAGGAACTGGAAGAGAAAATGGCCGAAACCACCGGCAAGGTGGCCTCCGTCTGCGGCCGCTTCTACGCGATGGACCGCGACAAACGCTGGAACCGCGTGAAGGAAGCCTACGACCTCCTGGTGGAGGGCAAGGGCGCCGCGTTTGAAAGCGCCCAGAAAGGCATTCAGGCCAGCTACGACGCCGATGTGACGGACGAGTTCATCAAGCCCATCGTGGTCACCGAAGGCGGGAAACCCGTCGCCACCATCGAGGAAGGCGACGCCGTCATCTTCTACAATTTCCGCAATGACAGGGCCCGCGAGCTCACATCGGCCCTCACCCAGAAGGATATGCCGGAGGAAGGGATGCACACCATTCCCCTCTATTACTGCTGCCTCACTCCTTATGACGCTTCGTTCACGGGCGTGCACATCCTCTTCGACAAAGAGTTGGTGCAGGACACCCTGGGCGAAACCGTCTCCAAGGCCGGAAAGAACCAGCTCCGCATCGCGGAGACGGAGAAATACGCCCACGTGACGTTCTTCTTCAACGGCGGCCGCGAGACCGTGTTCGACAATGAGGACCGAATCCTGGTGAACAGCCCCAAGGTGCCCACCTATGATCTGCTTCCGCAGATGAGCGCCCCCGAAGTGGCGGAAAAACTCATCGCCCAGATCCGCAGCGAAAAGCAGGATATGATCATCCTCAACTTCGCCAACGGCGATATGGTGGGTCACACCGGCGTTTACACCTCCATCACCCAGGCCGTGGCCTGCATCGACAAACTCGTCGGAAAAGTGGTGGACGAAGCCATTGCCCACGGCTATGCGGTGCTCCTTACGGCCGACCACGGAAACGCGGACTTCGCCGTGAATGCGGACGGAACGCCCAACACGGCCCATTCGCTGAACACCGTTCAGTTCATCGTCATCAATGCGCCGGAAGTAAAGAGCGTGAAAGACGGCGCCCTGTGCAACGTCGCGCCCACCATCCTGAAACTGATGGGCATTCCCCAGCCCGCCGCAATGACGGCCGAACCCCTGATTTAACGCCTATGGATCTTTCCGCCAAATTCCTGGCCCAACTGCTGAAGGGCACCGTAGAGGGCGACGAAAACGCCGTCGCCACCAAGTTCGCCAAGATTGAACACGGCAAGAAAGGGACGCTGAGCTTTTTCGCGAATCCCAAATATGAGGAGTTCGTGTACAGCAGCGACGCCTCCATCCTCATCGTGAGCAAGGACTTTGCGCCCAAGCAGCCCGTGAAGGCCACCCTGGTGCGCGTGGAAGACGCCTACAGCGCCGTGGCTGATCTGCTGAAATATGTGGCCGAAAAGAAAAAGAAGACCCGCCGCCACCGGAGCCTCAGGGCCCGCTGGTTCTGCAACACTAAGTTCGGAAAACGGGTGTATGTGGGGGCCTTCTCCTTTGTGGGCCATCACACCCAGGTGGGCGACAACACCATCATCTATGAGCGGGTGTTCATCGGCGACAACGTCAAGATCGGCAAGGACTGCATCCTCTATCCCGGCGTGGTGATTTACGCCGATACCGTCATCGGGGACCGCTGCATCCTGCACGCCGGCTGTGTCATCGGCGGCGACGGATTCGGCAACGCCCCGCAGCCGGACGGCAGCTGGGAAAAGATCGAACACCTGGGGAACGTGGTCATCGGCAACGATGTAGAGGTGGGCTGCAATTCCACCATCGACCGCGCCCAGATGGAATCCACCATCATCGGCAACGGCGTCCGCATCGACAACCTCTGTATGATTGCCCACAACGTGGTTATCGGCGACCACACCGTGATGGCGGCCCAGACGGGCATCGCCGGCAGCACGGAGGTGGGGAAATACTGCATCTTCGCGGGTCAGGTGGGCATCGCCGGGCACCTGAAGATCGCGGACCACACCACCATCTGCGCCCAGGGCGGCGTTATCGGCCACATCAAAAAGGAAGGCCAGGTGCTGGTGGGCTCCCCCGTCATCGACGCCAAACAGTATATGAAAGCCTACGCCCTCTTCAAGAAAGCGGCCCAGGAATAATGTCTTTTACCCAGCATACCGTCGCCGAGGTCTGCGCCTTCGAAGGGAAGGGGCTGCATACCGGCGTCTATTCGCATATGCGGGTCCTTCCGGCCGATGCCGATACCGGGATCGTCTTCCGCCGCGTGGATCTGCCGGGCGCACCGGAGATTCCCGCGCTGGCGGAGAATGTCACCTCCACGGCCCGCAGCACCACCATCGCCTGCGGGAAGGCGGAAGCCGTGACCATCGAGCACATTATGAGTGCGCTCACGGGCCTGGGAATCGACAACGCCGTCATCGAACTGGATAACAGGGAAGTGCCCATCCTGGACGGGAGTGCCCTCCCCTATGTTTCCGCGTTGAAGGCCGTTGACCAGGGCGTTCCCCGGCGTTTTGTGGACATTCCCTACGCCGTGGAAGTGCGGGACCCGCGCAGCGGCGGATTCGTACGCATCGAGCCTGCATCGGCCCCCTCGGCCGATGTCAAATCGGACTTCGGCTCTCGTGTTCTTGGCATACAGGAGGCCCACTGGGACCTTCGGGTGGACTATGCCCGGGAGATCGGCCCGTGCCGGACCTTCTGTTTCTTCCACGAGATCGAACCCCTGCTGCAGAGCGGTCTCATCAAGGGCGGCGACGTAGACAACGCCATCGTGGTGGTGGAGCATCCCGTCACGGCCGAGCAGCTCGCCTCTCTGGCGGCGCTGATGGAAAAACCCTTGCTGGGCGTAAAGGGCGGCTACCTGAGCAACCTCGAGCTCCGTTTCCCGGACGAATGCGGGCGGCACAAACTGCTGGACCTGATGGGCGACCTTCGCCTCGCCGGAGGGTACCTGAACGCTAAAATATCGGCCTATAAAGCCGGACACACCATTAATACCAAAGCGGCAAAGGCCCTCCGGGCCCTGCTCAAATAAACGATTCTATGACTGAGATTCATCCTCTGGCTGTTGTAAGCCCTCTTGCCAAACTGGGAGAAAACGTTGTGGTGGGACCTTTCGCCTTCATCGACGAAGATGTCGAGATAGGCGACGGCTGCCACATTATGAACGGAGCCACCGTGCTGCGCCACGTGAAAATGGGCAAGGACTGCACCGTGTTTCCGGGCGCCGTGGTGGGCGCCATCCCCCAGGACCTCAAGTTCGACGGGGAGGAGTCCCGCGTGGAGATCGGGGACCGCGTGAACATCCGCGAATGCGCCACCATCAACCGTGGAACGGCCGCCAGCGGAAAGTATCTCACGAAGGTGGGCAGCGACGTGCTCATCATGTCCTATGCCCACGTGGCGCACGACTGCACCGTGGGCGACCACTGCATCATCGTGAGCTACAGCGGTCTGGCCGGGGAAACGGACCTGGACGACTGGGTGACCATCGGCGGAAAGAGCATGGCGCACCAGTTCACCAAAGTGGGCAAGCACGCCTTCATCGCCGCGAATTCCAAGCTGGTGAAGGATGTTCCGCCCTATGTCCTCGTGGGACGCGAACCGGTGGTGTTCGAAGGCGTGAACCGCGTGGGGCTGCTCCGCAGGGGCTTCTCCGAAGAAGACGTCAATCTGATCAAGGACATCTACGATACCCTTTATTATAAAGGAATGAACATCAGCCAGGCGCTGGACTACATTGAGGCCAATTACCCGGCTTCGGAAATCCGCGACACCATCGTGGGCTTTATCCGCGCCTCCAAGCGGGGCATCGTTTCCAAACCCCGTCCGGCCCGCTAGTGCTCCTCTCTACGGCATATTTTCCGCCGGTGGCCTGGTTCGCGCTGGCGGCGCGGGGGCCGTTCCTGCTCGAAGCCTGCGAGAATTACCAGAAGCAAAGCTACCGCAACCGTTGCTACATCCTCTCCTCCGACGGAGCGCAGATGTTGCAGGTTCCGGTCGTTCACGGGGCGTCCTGGGCCATCCGGGACGTGCTGGTGGATTATTCCACGCCCTGGGTGCTGCGCACGCAGCGGGCGCTGGACACGGCTTATGAGACATCGGCCTTCTATGATTACTATCGGGATGAGGTATTCGCGCTGTTGGACGCGCAGCCGGCCACGCTCTGGGAGCTGAACCTTTCCACCATCCGCTGGGCCTTCGGGGCGCTGGGCGTGCCGTGCCGGCTGGATGAAACCATCGATTTCGTCGCCGAGTCTCCCGAGGACTACCGCTTTACCCTGCACCCGAAAAAAGCGGCCGTTTTGCCGGAGAAACCCTACTACCAGGTCTTCCGCGACCGCCTGGAATGCTTCACCCCCGGGCTCTCCGTGATGGATCTCATCTTCAACGAAGGGCCAAATGCCCTATCTACAATCTTACCTTGAAATACCGCCTAAAAACGAGGTAAGATCGCCTCAACAGACGATCTTACCTTGATTATTGCCCCGAAACCGGGGTAAGATTGTTAGAAAGCCAGGACGGAACGGATATAATAGTTCCAGGTCTTGTTAGTGTTGGTCGCCTTGCCGTAATTGGCCCAATAAATCCAGGCATTGTTTTCGGAATGCTCCGAGCTGGACCAATAGGCGCCGTCCTTAAGTCCCTGTGCTCCCAAAGCGGTGAGTTTGTCGTTTGCATAGAACATACTCAGGCTGGCGTTCTGTTCCGTGGTGAGCCTCGCTTCATTTCCATTGAGACCGTTGACAATCTGATTCCACTGGAAAATGGAGGGCAGGAACCATCCACTGGTGTTCTTAGGCGCGATTGTCGTGACGTACTCATCCGACCCCGTGTTGTTCCAGGATGCATAATAGAACGCTTCCCACAGATAGGAATTCGTGGTCCTGTCTCCCTGGTGGGTTAGTTCGTAGCCGGATTCCTTTGCATCGAGGGCGTCGACGAGAAGGTTATACTGGGACGGATTGTCCTTGACACCGTAGGTGTTCTTCCAACAGGATCCATTTCCATTGAAATTCTTCATTGAAATGGCCAGCCCGTGACGGTAGGTCGCGTCCCCCGTGTCATTGCCCACATAAGCTACCACGCCGCAAACCTTGGCGCCGGCGGCTTCTGCGAAAGCAGAGGATGCATAGATGAATTTGTCACTTGCCAGAACTTTGCCCACATCGTTTATCGTGGCGTCGGCAAGCGCTACGGGAGCATCCGGGTCGGGCTCGTTACCTCCGCCTCCGCCCTCTCCGGAGGGTTTGCAGGCAGCCAGAAACAGGGCGGCGAGCATCCATACTGTTTTGAACGTACGCATAACTTACAGACTCCTTTTGATTTCCACAATCTGGAAGGCCTCGATGATGTCGCCGGGATGGATGTCGTTGTAGCGCTCCAGGCCGCAGCCGCATTCCATACCCGCAGGTACTTCCTTGGCGTTGTCCTTGCCGCGCTGCAGGGAGGCGAGGGTGCCGGTGTAGACCACGATGCCGTCGCGGATGAGGCGTACATCGGCCTTGTTCACCAGCTTTCCTTCCTTCACCAGGCAGCCCGCGATGGTGCCCACCTTGGAGATCTTGAAGGTCTGTTTCACCTCTGCGGTGGCAGTGACCTCTTCCTTCTTTTCCGGCTCCAGCATACCCTCGATACCTTCCTTCACCTCGTTGATGCAGTCGTAGATGACCGAGTAGAGGCGGATTTCGATGCCTTCCTTTTCCGCCGCCTTGCGGGCTTCGGCGGAAGGACGCACCTGGAAGCCGATGATCACGGCGTCGGAAGCCTCGGCCAGCAGGACATCGGATTCGCTGATGGCACCCACGGCCTTGTGGATCACGTTCACGCGCACTTCCTCCGTGCTGCGCTTGATGAGGGGGTCGGACAGGGCTTCGACGGAACCGTCCACGTCACCTTTGACAATGACATTAAGTTCCTTGAAGTTTCCAATGGCAATACGGCGGCCGATTTCCTCAAGGGTGAGGTGCTTCTGGGTCTTGATGCCCTGGATG
>JAEEGL011794708.1_pt1 | contig 10888 bp, 11 predicted proteins | sample 9134231 | NCBI WGS metagenome assembly JAEEGL01 (sample SAMN16246548, study PRJNA631951) | gut metagenome | biome: gut microbiome; feature: rumen; material: fiber-attached | host: Bos | place: Iran: Karaj | collected 2018-10
TAATGGATTCTGATGCCGTCTACTTTAAAGGTTTCAATTGCTACTCGCTCCTTAATGGCCCAACCACTTGCCGCGTTCTCTTAGGAAAGCAGGTGAGATGATGAACAAGAGTGTCCCCACCACGTCATCGCGACGCAGTGGAGCAGGACGGGGTAGTAGAACAGCTCGCCGGGCTCTAAGGCTGTCGGCGAGAAATCTTTGTTGAGCATCAGTGTGCCGGGTTCAGGCTTATTCTCCTGAGCCGCAACCGTCAGCAATAGGGCAGAAAAGAGGAGAAGGGTTGTCAGTATTCGTTTCATTGTTGTTCGTTTGTCTTTTTTGTTGTGAGATTCATTTGTTTTGATTGGCGCGAAGGGCTTTTGCTTGTCATGACTCCATTCTGTGTTTCGCCATTCATATAGGCATACACTTGAAATCAGGATTCGTTCACAAAATTATAGATAAATTTTTGTTTTCTGCGTGCAATGGTGCTTGTATCGCAGGATATTTTGTAAATTTGGCTTTGCCGTAAATACTATCTTCTTCGTATCTTTGGCGTCCGTCGAAGATACTTCCGTTCTTTCTCCACTTCGTTCCGAAAGCGTTCTTTTGACTCCTAGCTCTGAAATGAAACCAAAAACTTCGGTTTTTGTTTTGCATTTCGCTCACTTATTCGTATCTTTGCAAGAAAATAGCATCAGAACAAATCCTATGGCAGGAAAGAATAACGGACCAACATTTGAGGCGATTATGCGCGATTTGCAGGCGAAGAAGTTTGCACCTATCTATTTATTGATGGGTGAGGAGCCTTATTTTATCGATCGTATAGCCGATTATATCGCCGAAAATGCGCTCGATGAGGCCGAACGCGACTTCAATCAGACCATCGTATATGGTCTGGACACTACAGCAGCACAGGTGGCTGACATGGCGCGTCGTTATCCGATGATGGCTGAAAGACAAGTGGTCATCGTGAAGGAAGCCCAAAACCTGCGCTCGCTGGAACCGTTGGCTAAATACGCTGAAAAGCCGACGCCGACGACCGTACTTGTCCTCTGCTTCAAGAATGGTTCCCTTGACAAACGAAAGAAAGCCAATGGCACATTGGTGAGTATGACTGAGAAGAATGGGGGAGTGGTATTCGAGAGCAAAAAGAAAAACGATCGCGAACTGTTGGCTTTCATCGAGGCTTACCTTCGTGATAAGGAAGTGGGTATCGACTACAAGGCAACACAAATGATAGCCGAACACATCGGAGCCGATCTAAGCCGTCTGACATCTGAACTCGACAAGGTTTTGATTTCTTTAAGTGGGGAGGGTAAAAAAATAACACCGGAAATAGTAGAACGTGAGATTGGGGTGAGTAAAGAATTCAATCTTTTTGAGCTCCGTTCGGCCATTGTCAACCGCGATGTTTACAAGGCAAACCAAATCGTGAAGTATTTTGACAGCAACCAGAAGGCTGGTTCGCTGTATTCAGTTCTGCCATTCCTCTTCAGTTATTTCCAGAACCTGATGCTGACTTACTATGCTCCGGACAAGCGAAGCGAGAACGCCGTAGCCCAGTACCTCGACATGCGTGCGTCATGGCAAGCTCGCGACTACATTATGGGAATGAGAAACTACAGTGGCACAAAGACTCTCCAGATCATTTCGAAGCTAAGAGAAGTGGAAGCAAGAGGGAAGGGTATTGACAATCCCAATACAGCTCCTGGTGAGCTCATGAAGGAACTCGTCTTCTTCATCCTCCACTGATTTCGTCGACCGTTTTTTGACTACCCCTGGTGGTACATCCGATTGGGTCTTTCTCGCATGGTGGGAAAGATCCATTTCTTTTTCTGCCAAAAAACGTTTCAAAAAAAGCCGATTTTTGAGCCGTTTTTGCGATTTGGAAATTGAAAAAAGCACTTTTTTCGACCATTTTTGCCTAGCTGAACCACGAAAAAAGACGATTTTTCGTCGCTTTTCGTTCAAAAACTAAAAGCACTGGTGACAGTAATTTTTGATGCTAACTGCAATAGAATCAGTATATTAGGTCTTTTTAACCCCTCTCATTTTGAAAGAATTTGAAAATGTTCGCCCCTTTGTTCGAAATTCTTTCAAAATGCCGATTTTTTGAGAAAAACGGCGAAAACCGGTTCGGTGTTCACATTTATTAAGATTTGTCTTTTCGAAATATCGTTTCCCGAATAATATAAAATAGTAAATAATGTAGATTTGGAGAGATGAACATTCGGAATTGTTTCCACGATTTCACTTTACAAATTTCACATTCACAAATCAAAAATCATAGGTTTAGAAACACAAATGCATAACTATACGTACCATATTTTGCAGGCTTAATGCACTAAAACTCAGTGATTTACGCGAATTTGTGCGATAATTAGGAGCCTTAAACGACTTTTCGACACTTTCATTTTGCATAATTCTATCCGTTCAACGTTGTAAAGTGCTAAATAGTTGGTTGAAAGCCAGTAAGTTTGTATTTTTCCGTTCGTTTCTTTAATTGTAATGGATTTTGGTATTTGAATTTACATTTACGTTTCCAAAGTTAAAACGCTACACTTTCCGTTTTTAATATTTGAATTTGCAAACGGAAATTCAAACATTTAATTATTAAGATTTCTGTTTAATTTCTTGCACAAGTCAAAAAAATGTTTTACCTTTGTAAAATCAAAGGTCGAGGTCCCCTATCGGCTTAAAATGTTACTCGTTATGTAAATGAACACTAAAATTTAGGAAGATGAAAGATCGTATTCGTCATATCATGGAGAGTCAGCACATGACTCAGCAGGTGTTTGCTCAGTTCATCAATATTGCTCCTGCTACCCTCAGTGGAATTTTTAATGGACGAACTAATCCATCACTTAACATCGTCCAGGCTATCAAAAATAGTCTGCCTTCTATTTCCACTGATTGGTTGTTGTTTGGAACAGGTCCGATGTACATCGATCAGAAAACTGACGAAGGTGCAGCTCCATCATCAAATGCACCCTCATCTTCTGAACAGATTCTCGATTTTGATTTCAACTCTTCTACCCCATCAACGACCTCGGGAACATCGGCGACTCGTCCTGGGATGTTGCCTAATGTTCGTCGTCCTGATCCCTATATAATAAATAAGGTGGAGAAACCACAGCGTCAAATTACTGAAATCCGTATCTTCTTTGATGACCAGACATGGGAAAGTTTTGTTCCAAAGAAATAGTTTGTTTTATGTTTTTCGTTGCATTGAGATTATTTTTTTTAGTATTATAAATTCTTTTTCTAAAATGAATTATTGAAAAAATCTTTAGTAGCGTAAAGACGAAGAAACAGCATAGCAGATTCAGCAGTTCTTTTTTCTAAAATCGTAAACAATCATTTAATCATAAACTGCTGAATCTGTTTTTTTCATTTATTTCATTTTGTTTTTTGCTCACTTATTATTATCTTTGCACATCAATATATACGAGCACCTACACATGAAAAAGTATTGTTTAGATTTGACTGTGCGCAGCACGGAGCATCTCCATGCTCGGTACGTGCTTCTGAAACTTACCTATGAGCACCCGCTCCCCCCGATGTGTCCTGGGCAGTTTGTCGAGGTACGCGTCGATGGTAGTCCTACGACATTCCTGCGCCGCCCCATCTCAATTAACTTTGTCGATTACGAACGCAACGAGTTATGGCTCTTGGTGGCAACTGTCGGCGATGGAACACGCCAACTTGCGCGACTGAAGGCTGGCGATAAGCTGAACTGCATGCTTCCTTTAGGCCATGGATTTGCCTCATATGGCGACATAGCACCCGTAAAACCCGAAGGAGCTACCCGTTTTCTGCTTGTCGGCGGAGGTGTTGGAGTGGCTCCGTTGCTCTATCAGGGTGCGATGCTCACTCAACCTGGCAATGATGCCGACGTCACTTTCCTCCTTGGAGCCCGTAAAGCGTCAGACCTGTTGCTACTAGGCGAGTTCGAGAAGTATGGCCGCGTCCTTGTTACTACCGAAGATGGTTCTGCTGGCGAACGTGGTTTCGTCACCGATCACAGCGTGTTGAAAGGTGAATCCTTCGACATGGTGCAGTGTTGCGGTCCCACGCCGATGATGAAAGCTGTGGTTCGTTACGCTTGGCAGGTGGGTGTTGAGTGCCAGGTGTCGCTCGAGAACATGATGGCCTGTGGCTTAGGTGCCTGCCTGTGTTGTGTGGAGAAGATTCTACAGCGCGAAGCCGATGGATCAGAGGCCATGCATAACGTGTGTGTATGCAAAGATGGACCCGTGTTTAGCAAAGAGCAAGTCACGTGGGAACGGTAAAAAAGTAAAATAGTAGAAAAGGAAATGGCAGAACTACAAGTAAACATAGGAAGATTGTCGCTGAAGAATCCCGTCATGACAGCATCGGGAACGTTTGGCTACGGGTTGGAGTTTCAGGACTTCGTGCCGCTCCACGAGTTGGGCGGTATCATTGTGAAGGGTACGACGCTAAAGCCCCGCGAAGGTAACGACTATCCACGGATGGCTGAGACATCAAGTGGCATGCTCAACTGCGTCGGTTTGCAGAACAAGGGTGTAGACTACTTCTGTGAACACATCTATCCCCAGGTGAAGGACCTGGGTACAAATGTCATCGTCAACGTCAGTGGTTCGTCGCCCGAGGACTATGCTGAGTGTGCAGCACGTATCGATGCGCTCGAGGGGATTCCCGCCATAGAGCTGAACATCTCCTGTCCGAACGTCCGTCAAGGCGGTATGGCGTTTGGAACTACTTGCGAGGGAGCTGCCAGCGTGGTAAAGGCAGTTCGTGCCCGTTATCATAAGACACTCATCGTGAAGCTATCGCCAAACGTCACGAATATTGCCGATATCGCTCTTGCATGTGAAGCCGAAGGAGCCGACTCCGTTTCGCTCATCAATACGCTGATGGGCATGGCTATAGACATCGAACGGAGGCGCCCTGTGCTGAGCATTGGTACAGGCGGTCTGTCTGGACCTGCTGTGAAACCAGTCGCCTTGCGTATGGTTTGGCAAGTGGCTCGTGCGGTAAAGATTCCCGTGGTGGGCCTTGGAGGTATCATGACAGCCCAAGATGCCATTGAATTCCTCATGGCAGGTGCTACCGCCATCGAAATAGGCACCGCCAACTTCCTCGATCCTGCCGTTACGATGAAGGTGCGCGACGGTATCAATGAGTGGCTCGATAAGCATGGTTGCCACTCGGTCAGCGAAATCGTCGGGTGCATAGGATGAGGGTATTGTTTGCTGCGACAGAGTCGCAGCATACGTGGACAGTGGCTGAGTTGCAGCATATAAAAAAAAGACTAGCTAAAAGACTTGAATCATGGAAAAAGAACTGAAAGTAGGAATCCTTCAACAGCACAACGTTGCTGACAGGACAGAAAATATGCGGCGTTTGGCTGAAGGTATCCGTCAGCTTGCCGCTGAAGGTGCACAGCTCATCGTTCTGCAGGAGTTGCACAATGGTTTATATTTTTGTCAGACCGAAGACGTAGACGTGTTCGACCAGGCAGAACCCATTCCCGGTCCATCAACCGAGTTCTATGGCTCGTTGGCCCGTGAACAGAATGTCGTCATTGTCACTTCTCTGTTCGAGCGTCGAGCAGCAGGACTCTATCATAACACGGCGGTAGTTATTGAGCGTGATGGAAGTATTGCTGGGCAATATCGCAAGATGCATATTCCCGACGATCCTGCCTACTACGAGAAGTTCTACTTCACGCCGGGCGACCTTGGTTTCCACCCCATCCAGACCAGTATAGGACGTTTGGGCGTGCTTGTCTGTTGGGATCAGTGGTACCCCGAAGCAGCCCGCCTGATGGCCCTGCAGAGTGCCGAGTTGCTCATCTATCCCACCGCCATCGGCTACGAGTCGTCGGACACACCCGACGAGCAGGAGCGCCAGCGTGAGGCTTGGACCACCGTTCAGCGTGGGCATGCCGTTGCCAATGGCCTGCCCGTGGTGACGGTGAACAGGGTGGGGCATGAGACCGACCCTTCCGGCCAGACTAACGGCATCCAGTTTTGGGGTTCGTCGATGGTGGTTGGTCCGCAGGGCGAGTTCCTCTATCGTGCACCGAAGGATGAGGAAACGCGTCAGGTGGTCACGGTCAGCCTCTCTCGCTCCGAGCAGGTGCGCCGTTGGTGGCCATTCCTACGTGATCGCCGCATTGATGCCTACAGCGACATCCTGCGTCGGTTTGTTGATTGAGGAGGTAAAGTATATTAAAAACAATACACTATGAACAACTTCGACTGGGCAGAAGATATCGATGCTGCCGTAACCGTTTGCGATTGTGAGGGAACAGTTCTTTACATGAATCAGCGCTCGCGCCAGACATTCTCCAAGGATGGTGCCTCGATGGTGGGACAGAACCTCATGCCCTGCCACAACGAGCGTTCAAAGGCCATCATTCGCGACATGATTGAGAACAACCACCCGCATTGTTACACCATCAGCAAGCATGGTCAGCGCAAACTCATCTATCAGACTCCGTGGCGCGAGGATGGCGAGGTGCGCGGCTTGGTGGAGATTTCTATCGTCTTGCCCGACGAAATGCCTCATTACGACCGAGGCTAAGTATCTTTTCGTGCCCCATGACACAGACGCTCGTTCTCTATCTCGTCGGAATCAATGTGCTCACGTTTCTCGTCTACGGTCTTGACAAGTGGAAGGCGCGTAGACGTCGCTGGCGCATCAGCGAACAGACACTTCTTTTGCTGGCTGTTCTTGGCGGTAGCATCGGCGCCTTGCTTGCCATGCACGTGTTCCACCACAAGACACTCCACAAGAAGTTTCGTTATGGAGTTCCACTCATTCTCCTTTTGCAACTGGCTCTCTGTCTGCTTATGTCGTGTGCATCGCGGCAGAAGGTCGCAGCTGTCTTTCCCGCAAAGGAATTGCCCGACCCACGATTGGCGCCGGAGCACAATCCCAACGTGTTCCTGCTTACCTACGACCAAGAAACGGGACGTGAAGCGGTGCTGAAAGCTGTCAAGGCCATCGGTGCCGAGATTGTCTACGACTACCATTCGTTTGCAGGCATGGCACTGAAGAAGCCCGCCAACAAAACGCTAGAAGAAACAATGAATTATTTTCGCCAGGTAAAGGGTGTTCTTTCAGTGGAATACGATCAAGTCATTCATCTTACTGACCCCGTTCGGCCTGTATTGGAGAAAAAGTAGTCTCCAGACACATCCCAAGATAGTGGAGCAGGACAATCGGTGCAATCAATCAAAATGCCCACCTCAACCCTCAATTGGAGGGGAGGTGGGCTTATTTGTTCAAGGGAGCAGGACTGCTACAATGTCTTCTTTACTCGGTGGGTGCCACTTTCATAGACTTTTTCCTCCGTTTCGCCAGGTAGGCTGACGGTGGCGGTAGCTCCCTTCGGAATTGTGAACTCCCACGTCCATTCATCGCCGTCGTAGTGCCAGCTGCTCTTGATGAGGCCAGCGGCCGACTTATATTCGGCGCTGAGTCGTCCAAGACGCTTGTCGGGCACAGGTTTCATCACGATGTGGTGGAAGCCTGGCTCTGCCGTATCAGCTGCTATTCCAGCGGCAGTTTCCCAGATCCACTCGCAAACAGCACCATAGGCATAGTGGTTGAAACTGTTCATGCCTTGTGGTCCCATGCCTTTGTCAGCCATATAGCTGTTCCAGCGTTCCCAGATGGTTGTGGCCCCGTTGTCGATGGAATACAGCCAGCTAGGATTCTTACGCTGCAGCAGCAGGTCATAAGCAATGTCAACCATGCCGTTTTCGGTCAGCGTAGCCATCAGGATAGATGTTCCAAGAAATCCCGTCTGCAGGCAGCCGTCGTGGTCCTTGAAGTTTTGGCGTAGCCGGCTGATCATGTTTTCCTTGGCCTTTCCGCTGACCAGTTGGTTCTTTAAGGCAAAGAGGGCTGGCGTCTGCATGGTGTTCAGTATCTCAGTCTTGAACGTTCCGTCGGCGTTCAGGAATTGATTCCTTAGGTACTCGCGAGCTACTTCAGTCATTTGGCGATAGCGATTGGCATCGCGTCCCGTTGCGGCTGCCATGTCAGCCATCATCGAAGCATCGATGGCCCAATAGGAAGCACCCAGGTAGTTCCAGTAGACAATGGTTTCGGGCTTTGGCCCATTGCTGCCGAAGGCTGCTCCGCTGCAGCTCTCCAACGGCTCGTAGCTCAGCCAGTCGGCCCACTGGTAGTTACCGTTCTCCGCCCGTAGTGCCTCGTGGTCGTAGCGCGTTTCGTTGATGTGGTTCATGAACTTTTCCATCGCTTCCCAGTTCTCGTCAACAATCTGCTTGTCGGCAAACTGCTTCCAGACAGTCCAGGGCACAACGATGCCGGCATCGGCCCATCCCAGTCGCATGCACTCGCCACCATACTGAGCCAATGGAGCTACGCCTGGGAAGCCGCCCTGCTCATCGCGAGAGTCGCGCATGTCGCGCATCCATTTGTGGAAGAATGCACGCGTGTTGGCAAAGAAGGTTCCCGTTTCACAGAATACCTGCGTATCGGCAGTCCATCCCAGTCGTTCGTTGCGCTGTGGGCAGTCGGTCGGCACGGAGAGATAGTTGGAGCGTTGTCCCCATACGGTGTTTGCAATGAGCTTGTTCACGAGCGTGTTGCCTGTTTCGATGGTACCTGTCTCCAACCATTTGGCAATCGAAGTGACCGGTGTCGAAACGATGGAGCGTATGTTCACTTCATCGGTTGCCGTAATGCTCACAAAGCGATAGCCGAAGAACGTGCAACTTGGTTGGTAGTCCACGAAGTCGGTGCTTGGGCCGAAGGTGTAGTCGATACGGATACCAGTCTTCGGGATGCGCAGGTTGTCGCGGTGGCAGCTACCTTCTGGGCCGTCCATGCCGCGCTTCTTGGCACCGTTGCCGTCGTTGAGTAGTTCGGCGGGCAGGCATCTGAGTTGTGTACCTGCCTTGGCTTTGAAGCTAAACAGCGGAACAGCTGCACAGTTCTGTCCGAAGTCCACGACGAGCGTCTCGCCGGCATTCAGCGTCATCACTTCGCCGTTTGCGTATTCACGGAGTATGTTTACCTTTCCATATTCATCGTCTGTAGCACCCGTTACGTCTTTCCACACATAGGCGTGCACAGGGCTTAGGTTCAGGTCGGGACGCAGGTAGACCTCAGCGCCCTCTGAAGGAAGGATGTCGCCCTTGAACTCGGTGTTGGTCTCAGGCCGCTGCAGAAGTCCTGTCTGCGTGTAGCCCTGAGGCAGTCGTGCATCGAACTCTTCGCCATCGAAGATGCCTGCATGTCGCACGGGTCCGGCGATGCCTGCCCGCCAGTGGTCGCAATCAGTACCATAACGACGCGTGGTACCATCGGCGAATGTCACTTCCAGCACGCCTCGGAAGGCACATTTGCGGCCTCGCATTCCATCCCACCCCCATGGCGTTACGATTTTATCGGCCCACCAGCCTGGTGTCACCTGCACAGAGAGCATATTCTCGTCACCAGCCTTCAGATTCAATAGCGACGTGATGTCGTAGGTGAACGACCTCTTCGTTTTCTCATAGTGGGTAAAGCCAGGCTTCAGCACCTCCTTTCCCACGCTCTTTCCGTTGACGAACAGTTGGTAGACGCCCAGGCCGGCAGTCATCCAACGGGCTGACTTTACCTTGCCCTCGTTCTTCAACGTACAGGCAAACCAGCTGGCACCATCGGCAGCGCGTCCGTTTTCGTGGTCGTCGATTTTTGCCGTGATGACAGGTGCGTTAGCCACCGATATCCATTCCGACGATTCCCATGCTGCTGGCTCCAGCGCCTTGACCATTGTACTCTCTTGTTCGGCCGAGCGCTTGCCAGCGCAGCCGATTGTCAGCAATACTGCCATACCGAAGGCCGTAAAGCTGCCACTTATGTAACGTAAATGATAGGTTTTCATGTCGTATTCCTTTGTGTTAGTAGCCTTTTCTTTATGGTTTCACGGCTTTGCGCGTCCAGTTGGCAAAGAAACGCATCACCTTTTCCTTGTTATAGCCCTTTCCCTCCTCGAGGAAACTGGAGTCCTGGATGTGCAACACCCTACCTTCCTCGTCCAGTACCACCATGACAGGGAATCCGAAGCGGCCCGCATTGTTCAGCCGCTTCATCAACTGTTGGCCTCGTTCAACTTCGTCGGAGTTGCCCGATTGGCGCGGCCTGTAGTTCACGTGTATGTAGACGAAATTTTCGTCGACGAGCTTACTGATTTCCTCGTCGTTGCTCATGAATTCTGCGAAGCGCAGGCACCAAGGACACCAGTTGCCTCCCACTTGGCAAATGACGTATTTCCCTTCGTCCTTGGCCTTTGTCACGGCCTTCTCTATTTGTTCCAGGGGGTTGAGGCTTTCGTCGTAGACCTTCTTCGGCGTGGTTTGCGCTTGGCTGACCGTCGTGAAGATGCAGGTCAGCAGCATGATAGTGGTAAGGATTCTTTTCGCCATGTCGTTTTTAGTTTTGTTTGTTGATGTCTGTGTCAGGGGCATTCTCCAATAATAATGGCCTATGTTGCCGTTTTCCAATCTTACAGGCTGATGCTTTCAATGCGCAGGCGCAGCAGTCCGGCAGGGACACTGATTTCGACCACGTCGCCAACTTTCTTGTTCAGCAACGCCTGTGCAATAGGCGACTTGATAGAGATCTTCCCTTCATGGATGTCGGCTTCATGCGGGCTCACGATAGTGTAGCTCATCTGGCGCTGGTTGCCCAGGTTGGTCATCCCCACCTTGCTCAGCAGTTGCACGCTGTCGCTGCCCAAACGCGACATATCGATGACGCGTGCATTGGCCAGCACCTTCTGTTTGAAGCGGATGCGGCTCAGCAGGCGAGCCTGTTCGCGTTTGGCGGCATGGTATTCGAAGTTTTCGCTGAGGTCGCCCTTGTCGCGTGCTTCGGCAATGGCATCGCGAACCTA
>JAEEGL012878791.1_pt1 | contig 10888 bp, 10 predicted proteins | sample 9134231 | NCBI WGS metagenome assembly JAEEGL01 (sample SAMN16246548, study PRJNA631951) | gut metagenome | biome: gut microbiome; feature: rumen; material: fiber-attached | host: Bos | place: Iran: Karaj | collected 2018-10
AAGTAAATGGATAAATGTATAAAATTAAAAAATAATGCAGGATATTTCTCCTGCATTATTCTTTATTCTTCATCATCAAATAATGATATTTTTTTGTATGGAATTTTCTTTTCCTCTTTAACATCCTTTTCCTCTTCAGCCTTTAATGGAGATGGATTATTATTGATGTTATTATTGTTGTTTTTCTTTTCATTTTCGTATTGTAATATTTTTTCTAAATCATCAAAAATATTATCATTACTATTATCTACTGGGATTGGCTTTTCCTCTTCCATACCAAAGTCATCGTTAAAGATGCTTTTTGGGGCTTCTATTAAATATTCTGGTGAAACAGGTGCATCTTCCTTGTCTGGATCATCAACGAAGATATAACAGCCTTTTTTAAGGCCATTAGAAGATATTTGTTTACCAATTTGAGGATCTGAATATTTAAAATCAAATGCATTTAAATCTAAAGAGCCATTTCGATATACTAAATGAACAACCTTATTTTCTTTATATTGATTTGGAGTTAATTTCTCTACATCAATTAATACATTTGGATTTGTTTTATTCTTAGGAATAACTCTAGAGCCAGATCTTGATCTCTTAGTTAAAATAATATCTTCAACCTTCATTCTCTTAACAGTATCTTTATTTGTGAAAATTAAGAAATCATCATTCTTATTTGCATAAATAACTGATACTGCTTGGTCGCCATTTTTAAGATTAATACCCTTTACACCACCTGATGATGTTGATGTAATTTGGAAATCTGTAGCACGGAAACGAAGTGCTTCACCATCCTTAGTGAAGATTAATACCTCAAGTGGATCTTTAATTAAATCTGTTGAAACAAGCTCATCATCAGATAATCTCATACATCTTATTTCTTTAGTGTATCTTGATACTTCAAATTCCTTTAATGATGTTTGTTTTATGTTACCCTTCTTAGATAATAAAACAAATGTTTTTGGTTCATTAAATGAAGATATTGCATGAACAGATATAATCTTTTCACCTGGAGTTATTTTAATTAAAGTTGAAATATATTCACCAATTTCTTTAAATTTCATTTCAGGAATTTTATAAACTGGTAAATATACATAATTACCTAGGTTAGTAAATAATAAAATTGTATCTAGTGTATTTTGTTCATGTAAGAATACTTGGGCATCATTTTCTTTTAAACCATTTGCTTTAGAAGCATTAAATGATTTTAAGCTTGTTCTCTTTACATAACCATCTCTTGATACAGCAACAATTGTTTGTTCCTTAGTAACAAGATCCTCTTCATTAATTTTAAGATTTGTAACCTCATCCTCAATGACAGTTTTTCTTGGTACAACAAGAGCTTTATTTACTTCCTTAAGTTCATTTTTAATTACCTTAAGTAATTCTTTTTCACTTGATAAAATCTTATTATATTCTTCAATGTTTTTATTTAAAGTAATTTTTTCATTATTAAGTGCATCAATATCTTGATGAGATAATGAATATAAACGCATCATTACAATAGCTTCAGCTTGTTCTGGTAGGAATTGGAAAGCTTTAACTAAATTGTCGATAGAATCTTGTTTATTTTCACTTTTTCTGATGATTTTAATTACTTCATCAACTATATCAATCATCTTTAATAAGCCATCAACAATGATTAATCTCTTATTAGCTTTAATTAATAAGTAATTAGTTCTATTTGTGATAACTTCTTTTTCATGATTAATATAAGCATTTAAAATAGGTATTACACCAAGCTTCATTGGCTTTCTATCACAGATAGAAACCATATTATAGTTACAATTAATTTGAAGCTCTGTATTCTTGAAATAGAATGCTAAGATTGCATCTACATTTGCATTCTTTTTAAGATCAATTGAAATACGTAATCCTTCACGACCTGATTCATCTCTTACTTCAATTACATCAGGTACCTTACCATCGATTCTTAATTGCTCCATTTTTGCAACTGTTTTACTTTTAACAGTATCATATGGTATTTCATCAATGATAATCTTTTTAGAGCCATCCTTAGCTTCTTCAATATGATATTTACTCTTTACTACTACAGCTCCTGAGCCAGTTAAAAATGCTTCTCTAATTTTATCCTTTCCCTGAACGATACCACCTGTTGGAAAATCAGGTCCTGGTAATATTTCAAGTAATTCATCAACTGATAAATTAGGATTATCAATTAAGGCAATTGTTGCATTTAAAACTTCATTTATATTATGTGTTGGAATATATGTAGCATAACCAGATGAAATACCCATAGAACCATTTACAAGTAAGTTAGGGAACTTAGCTGGTAATACTGTTGGTTCTATTTCTTCATCATCATAGTTAGGTACAAATGGAACTGTATTTTTATCTATATCTGATAATAAATAATCAGCATATTTAGATAATCTTGTTTCTGTATAACGTGAAGCGGCAGGGCCATCACCGTCAATAGAACCATTGTTACCATGCATATCAATTAGTGGAATTTCCATTTTCCATGCTTGACTCATACGAACTAATGCTTCATAAATAGATGAATCACCATGTGGGTGATATTTACCCATTACTTCACCGACAATTCTTGCAGATTTTTTATATGGGGCAGTTGAAAATACCTTCATTGCGTTCATACCATATAAAATTCTTCTTTGAACTGGCTTTAAGCCATCTCTTACATCGGGAATTGCACGTTCCTGAATAATATATTTAGAATAACGTCCGAATCTATCTCCTAAAGCTTCTTCTAATCTTAAATTATCAAATTTTTCATTTAAAAACACATCGAGGCGTTTTGATAATGGTAATTCTTTAGCCATATTATTCCTCCTCTAATGTAAATGTGACATGATTTTCAAGCCATTCACGACGACGGTTTGCATCATTACCCATTAATGTTTCAATTTGATTTTCAGCATCACCTAAATCCTCTACAGATACCTTAACAAGGCTTCTTGTTTCAGGATTCATTGTTGTTTCCCAAAGCTGTTCAGGATTCATTTCACCTAATCCTTTGTATCTTTGTAAAAGTGTAGGACCTTTACATGAAGCAAGGATCTTATCTTTTTCTTCAACAGTCCATGCATAAACAATCTCTTCAGTTTTGCCACGCTTTGTAATTTTAAATAGAGGAGGCTTTGCAAGATATATTCTGCCATCCTCAACTAAAGGACGCATATATCTAAAGAAGAAAGTTAATAATAATACCTGAATATGACAACCATCATCATCGGCATCGGTCATGATAATAATTTTTTTATAATTAGCTTTCTTTAAATCAAATTTTTCACCATAATCAGCACCAATTGTGTAGATCATAGTATTGATTTCTTCATTATCTAATGCAGCTTCAGTATTAGCTCTTTGAGTATTTAATACTTTACCTCTTAAAGGTAAGATAGCTTGGAAGCGTCTATCTCTTCCTTGCTTAGCTGAACCACCGGCTGAATCACCCTCTACTAAATAAAGCTCATTAATTTCTTTATTTTTTTCTGATGTAGGTGCAAGCTTTTCAGATATATTTCTTTCAGCTTTATCCTTCTTTTGTAATCTTGCTTTTTCTCTTGCTTTTCTTGCTTCTTCTCTACCAATAGCTTCTTTTATTGCTTTAGAAATAATTTGTTCTGATAAATCTTTATTTTCAACTAAATAGAATCCAAGCTTATCAGAAATAATTGAAGCTACTGCTTGCTTTGTTGCAGGAGTACCAAGCTTACCTTTTGTTTGGCCTTCAAATTCCAAAATCTTTTCACCAACTCTAACTGATACTACCGCAGTTAGGCCTGATCTTATATCTGAGCCATCAAGATCAAAATTATCTTTTAAAAGCTTCATCTTATGACCATATTCATTGAATACTTGTGTAAGTGCGGTTTTAAAACCAGTTACATGTGTACCACCATCAGTTGTTTTAACATTATTAACAAATGAAATAATATTTTCTGTATATGATGTTGTAAATTGTAATGCAATTTCAACTTCAATTTTTACATCATCCATATCAGGTAATTCATAATCACCAGCAAAATATACAGGATTATGTAAAACTGTTTTTCCTGTATTTAAGAATGATACATATTCAGATATACCTTTTTCATATAAGAATTCTTCTTTTTTACCTGATCTTAAATCTCTTAAGACCATTTTTAAACCTTTAATTAAAAAGGCAGATTCTCTAATTCTTGTTTTTATTGTGTCATAGTTATAAACAGTAGTTGTAAAAATCTCAGGATCTGGTTTAAATGTTACTGTTGTACCAGTTCTTCTAGTATCTCCAACTATGCTTACCTTAGATACATCCTTACCACCATTTTTGAAAATAATTTCATGAATTTTACCTTCACGGTAAGATTGTACCTTCATCCAAGAAGATAATGCATTACATACAGAAGCACCTACACCATGTAGACCACCTGAAATTTTATAACCTGAATCTTCACCACCAAATTTACCACCGGCATTTAATTCAGTATAAATAATTTCCATAGTGTTTTTACCAGTGTGATGCATACCACATGGTACACCACGACCATTATCTTGTACAGTAATTGAATTATCTTCATTGATTGTTACATCAATTTCTCTTCCATATCCAGCTATTGCTTCATCAATAGAGTTATCTACAATCTCCCATACAAGATGATGAAGACCACGTTCATCAGTTGAACCGATGTACATACCTGGACGTTTTCTTACGTGTTCAAGACCCTGTAGGACTTGAATCGACTCGTCACCATACGCTTGTTTTGCCACTTTTTTCACCTCAAAATACCAAAATTTATAATATCATAATTCTTATTTTTTCTCAATAAATGAAAGAGATTTTCATAATTATTTTATAATTATTATGATATATATAAAATTTCTATATAATTCTAATTTTTTCTTTTGACTTATATAAGTAGTAAAGGTATAATCTTTTTTGAGGTAAAAAAGAATGAATATTTTATTAACTTCAAATCAAATATTTGCATTAGAATCACTTTTAGCAATTTTAATGCTTATAATATCGTATATAATTGGTTCAATTCCATTTGGCTTATTATTAGGTAAATTAATTAAGCATGTTGATATAAGAGAGCATGGTTCAAAAAATATAGGAACAACAAATTCAATAAGAGTATTAGGTAAAAAAGTTGGTTTCTTAGTATTCTTTTGTGATGTATTTAAAGGAATGATAATGATTATTATCATAAAGATATTAAGAAATACAGGAGTTTATACAACACCTGTTGAAGATATTTGGTTTGGTGTATTTGCAATAGTTGGACATTCATTCTCAATTTTCTTAAATTTCAAAGGTGGAAAAGCAGTTGCAACATCACTTGGTGTTATATTAATGATTTGTCCTTTAGCAGGTATTTTATGCTTAATAACTTTCTATTTAGTATTAAAGCTAACAGGATATGTATCACTTGCATCTACTTTTGCAACAATCACAGTATTTACAACAACATGGATACTTCATTTTGTAGGTATTGATAGTAAAAATTTTATTGAATATTTTATAAATAAAATAGATCTTACAACATGTATATTAGTTTCATTAATGGCTCTATTGATTATATTAAAGCATATTAAAAATTATAAAAGATTAATTAATGGAACAGAAAATAGTTTCAAAAAGAAAAAAGAAATAAAACAATAAAAGAGGCAAATGCCTCTTTTATTTATAATTTTTCTATTTCTTCTTTAGGTAAACCAGTTGTAGATGAAATGAAATCAATAGATGAGCCATTATCTTTTAAACATTTAGCAATTTTTAATAATGTCTCGTTAATTTCTTTTTTAGCCTCATTAATTTCTTTTTTTGCTTCATTAATTTCCTTTTTTATTTTTTTTAACTCTTCTTTTGTTTGTGTTAATTCGGTTCTACTTTGTTTTAATTCAGCTTTGTATTTTTCTTCTTTTTCTTTACGAGCAAATTCTTCGGCAAGTCTTTCTTCTTCACGATAACGTTCTTGTCTTAATTTTTCTTTCATGATTTCATCAGAATTAATTTTTTTCAATTCAATCACCAGTTCTTTCATTGCATCATCATTTTCTTCTTTTATAACACTTAAATCATTTGTTACAAAAATATCGTACCAACTATTTAAATTATAGCCCGGTTTTTTAAACTTTGCAATCTCAATAATAATGATAGACGAATCATTAATTAATTTATTTTTTGTCTCGATATTTGATAAAGAATATTCTCTTATTGCGATATTATCGTCAAATAATTTAAATCCTATGAACCAAATACAATAGCTTGGCTTATGGTAATAATTATTATTTATTGGAAAAGCTTCTTTTAATAAATCTAAATAATATTTAAAAATTCTATCTTTTAAATTATATGTTGGATTTCTTTTTTGCATCTCTAACTCAAATAAATTTTTTGCAACCTCAAATTTTACATCAAATAATGTTGAGGCATAATTTATACCATTATCATTTTCATTTCTTAAATACGTTACCTCCATATTAATATCAATATCTTTTAAATCTGGTACAAATGCCTTAACTAAACCAATTGCAATTCTTGGTTTAGTCGTTAAAATCATTTTGAATACTTTATCATTAGATAAAGGAAATTCAATTAAATCAGGTTTATTTTTTTTCATAATGTCCTCCTTTTTTGATATCCCTGCATTATATATAAGAGTCACATTTTATGAAAAAATTTAAAAAAATTTGTAAAAAAATAAAAAAAGCAGATTTTACTCTGCTTTTCTTATCTAGTATAAACTAAATTATTCTTCTACGATTGCATCAACAGGACAAACTGATTGACAAGCACCGCAATCGATACAAACATTTGCATCAATAGTTGACTTATCATCTACAGTAATTGCTGAAACTGGACATTCACCAGCGCATGCACCACAACCGATGCAAGTATCTTCTACTACTTTTCTTGGCATAATTTTGCCCCCCTTTTTGTAATTTTATTTTATCAAACAAATTATTAGTTAGTATATAATAACAATTTATTAATTAATAATTATTCTTAATAAGATAAAAATTTTAATTATTATTGATTTTTAAATAATAAAAATATACAATCTATATTGTTAAGGAGTTTTTACAAATGGTACAGATTGAAATTTGGCAATTTATTTTAATTATTTTAATAACAATTATCCTTGCTGCAGTAGCAACATTCTTTATTACAAGAAAGATTTTTGCAAGACAAATTCAAAAGAATCCTCCTATTAATGAGGATATGATTAGAGCAATGATGACTCAAATGGGTCGTACTCCTTCTGAAAAACAGGTTAGAGCTGTTATGAGAAGTATGAATGATGCTGCACCTGAAGATAAAAAGATTAAACCAAATAAAAAGAAGTAAAAAAATGTTAGTAGAAATCAATCTACTAACATTTTTATTTTGAATTGATGTATTTAATCACTACATTAATTGGAATTGAAAATGCAATCCCATAAATAACGTTTCCAGAGTTGTCTTTTAATCTAAAAGTTGTTATACCAATAAGGTTTCCTCTTTCATCCAACAAAGCGCCACCACTATTTCCTTCATTAATTATTAAATCGCACTGTATCACATCTCTTATATTGTTATCATAGTCAATATTTACATGAGGCAAACTTATAATACCTTGAGTAATAGATATACCATGATTCATGCCATTTCCAATAGTATAAACTTTATCTCCTGATGAAATATTATCACTATCTCCTATTTCAATTGCTTTAAAATTAACATCAGTAGTATCATTCAATTTTAAAACTGAAATATCATTGTTTAAATCATATTTAAGTAAAGATACTTCTCTATAATCATCTTCATATGAAAATCTTATTTCAAAAGAGTCAAATAATTTATATACACCTGATTGTTTGTAAACCACCACATGTGCATTTGAAACTAGTATACCAGAGTCATCAAAAAAGACAGCTGACCCATAAGAGATCATATCATTTCCTGTTTGAGATTTTAATTCTACAACTGATTGTTTCGAATTCGAAAACACTTTTTGAATTGAAGGCTTTCTCCATATTAAGAAATAGCATAATATTATTGTTGTTAAAGAAACAATAAATATAGCTAGCATTGTTATTATTAATACTTTTTTATTAGTCTTCGACATACATTTTTCCAATATTTATACCTGGCGTCCATAGTCCATCACCACGATATGCATAATCAGGTGTTGGATAATCTTTTTCATTAATAATATAAAACGACCAAATTCCTAATTGTTTACTATCGGTTGTGTATTCAGTGCACCAATAGATAGCTATTCTGTAAATTTCTGTGGAAGTGATAATTTTATAGGACAAATTATACCAAGTAGCTTGATAATTAGCATTTTTGTCTCTATCTGTACCTTTACTACAATTTAATTTAGAAGTTAAAACGCCATCATAATATTCGATTAGTTCATCTAATGAATCAGTAAAATTTTCAATGTTTTCAATTTTTGATTCAGCAAATAATTTTTTTAATCCATCTTTATCATTTTTATCTAACAATTCTATAAGATTATCAACTTTCGAACTAATAATGTCATCTTCACTTTTTAAATCACATGATGAAACAAAAACAAAAAACGAAAATATAAAAATACTTAGAATTAAATGATTGATAATTTTTTTCATATTTTACATCCAATCCAATGTCAAGATTGGCTTACTTGTTGTTGTGAAATCCCATCTTGAATCATATTTCCATGTATTTTTAAAGCAATTATACATATTACTATTCATAAATTCCACACCATACGTTGCTTTTAGATCATCTCTATTCACATTAGGTGTCTTAGGATCAAAACCTGTAATCCACCATTGTTTGTCATTAGGCCTCCAATCAAACAATGTTCCTTTAGTTTTATGCTCTAATTTAAGAGTCATCGGCATGGCATTACTTTTATCCACCTTCCATATTTCGTCGCTATATTCCCATCGTTCGTAGATGCCCAATTCAGCTCCAGCTCCTAAATTTAAATAATTACCCTTCCATGCCCATAATACATAATCGCTATATCCATCATAATCAATATCAAATTCGAATTTTCCGAATCTCATACTTGTTGAACTATCAAAAACAACATCATAAAAATCAGTATAACCAAAATATTGTTGCCAACAATTAAAATCGGCATGATATATACCTTCTGTGTCAGCTTTCATATTCAAAATTGTTGCCCCTAGATATGCAGCCACATTTTGTCCTAATAATTTTACAGCAAAATATGTTATAACTTTTACAGCAGGTTTTATAATTGGTTCTAATGCTTTCACTATAGTAGAAGCCACTTTAACAACTTTATTAGTTATTTTTTTTATTAAATTTTTAAACCAACCACTATTATTGATAATACTTGAATCAGTTAAATCAGAAAGCCAAATTAACTCATTTTCAATTGAAAAAACAACATCTGGTTCTCCAGCGCTATTTAATGATACAAGTCCAGGAACAGTATCAATAATATCAATATCATTATCACCAACTATAGTTGCTGACAAAAAAACTGTATCCTCTTTTTCAATATAATTAATTTCATAAGCAACAATAAACTCATCCGAATTTTCATCAAATCCAACTAAATCAAATTCATTAAATATTTTTGAATCAAATGATTTTTCCGCTTTAATAGATATATTTCCATTTTTTTGTAATATTTCATGACTATCAAAATCATCGAACGCATTTTCATCAAAATCAATCTTATTATATTCAACAGTTCTAGTTATCTGTTTATAATTGTTATTATTATCAACATTAACTCTCCTAATACTAAACCAAGCAATTCCAGTTAATAATAAAGAAAAACACACCAAAAATTTTTTTAATCCCATAATTCCTTCTCTCCTTTTTTATAAAATTGATTCAACGTTTTTATTTTAAAATAATTTTTTATTTTTTTAAAAACAAAATTCATATTATCATTCTTTAATATAATTTACAATACTATTTTAAATTTTTTCATTTGTTTCATCTTTATTAAATTCTATAATATAAATCAATGGGATAACAAGAAAAAATCAGTCATCTAATTAATATAGACAACTGATTATTTTTATTATATATAATATACAACCCATCCTTCTCCATATTTACATAATAAATAAAACGCTCCTATGAATAAAGCACCTCCAATACCCATTGCAAGAATTTTTATTATAACTACTGCTAATAATAGCCATAAGAAATGAACTAAAAATGAAACTAATATGAGAATACCAAATGAAATTAAAGTATATTTAATCATATCTTTTGATTCTACAGTTTTGCCTTTTTCTTCCTTTTTATCTTTGAAGAAATTTACTAAATAGATAGGTAAAATTATATCAGCTCCAAATATTATAAATACTATAATAGCTGCTATAACTCCAATAATTAAATCAAAAAATCCTTTACATTCTTTAAATGTTTCAATAAATTCAGGAATACATATAGCTAATGCAATAAAAACGGAAAATCCTAATGAAATAAAACTATTTTCTGGGTTCCAAATATATATTGGAACTAATATTAATGAAAATCCAGTAAATAATAATAATATTCCTGACATTTCCAATATATATAGCATTGATTCACCATTTATTTTTTTATATTTATCTGTATCAAAAAATTTAAAATCTATTTTTATTACTTCAAAATTAACTAATTCGAAAAAAGTAATTAATGAAATAGATATAATAGATAATATTATTGTTAAAATTATTTTTGTTTTTGTACTAATCATAAACACACCCCATTGTTTTAAATTATAATATATATATATATATATATCAAGTTTTATTTAATATAAAAAAATCAGTCGTCTAATTAATATAGACAACTGATTATTTTATACCATATATTTTTTTATATCTTTTATCTGCTTCTTCATCACTCATATTATTAATTGTACTATGAGCAAATTTATAATATTTAATTACTAATAATATATCTAATATT
>JAEEGL013103131.1_pt1 | contig 10888 bp, 11 predicted proteins | sample 9134231 | NCBI WGS metagenome assembly JAEEGL01 (sample SAMN16246548, study PRJNA631951) | gut metagenome | biome: gut microbiome; feature: rumen; material: fiber-attached | host: Bos | place: Iran: Karaj | collected 2018-10
ATATTACGATCTCTCCGTATTCCGCATGTTACGGCCCTTCTATGCGCGCTGTTCCGTTACCGCAAAAAACTACATGTCCTGTCTCAAATCCCCGCGCGGTAAATTCATGCGCAGCCGCCGCGTGCTTTATTACGGAGATAATATCCCTGTCTGACAGTCCGGAAGCCAGCTTCTTATCCGCTTCCTGCTTTATGGCCTTTGCCCTTCCTTTCAGGCTCCAGTCATATTCATCTTCTCCGACATGCAGTATGAAGCCGCCCAGAACCTCCGTATCATGTTCAAGTTCCAGAGAAACATCTTCTTTTTTTATATTATACTTAGAGGCAATAAAATCCTTAAATCTGTCTGTCTGCGCACCGGTCGGCGGCATGACAAATCTAAGCTTCGCCTTAAGTGTCTTATCATCCATCATTCTTTACCTGTATTGGAATTTGTTGCCTGAGAAAGGAATTTGTCATACATCTCGCTGTTTGCTTCCTCTGAGATAGCATGTCCCGCAAGTCTTGCCGCCACATCAAATACAAGCTCTTCTACCTGTTTATCATGATCAATCTCTGCCATGCTTTTTATATGAGCGGCTTCATTTCGGGCCTCCTGTACAATCCTCTCGGCTTCGGAATTGGCCTTTTCCAGAATAGCACTCTTCGTGTCCTCAGCTTCTTTTAATGCCTTATCCATTTTTTCAGAGCGTTCTTTCTCAAATTCAGCAAGCTGCATCTGATACTCTCGTCTGCTGCTTTGGGCTTCCTGAGTAACCTTATCGGCAGCATGATACGCAGTATCCAACTCCTCCTGTCGTTTGGCAATGATATCATTGACTCTCCCGAAAAGAAACTTCTTTGCTATGAAGTACAGGATCAGGATATTGATTATCATACATATGAAATTTACCAGATCAAAACTAAGCACTTTATCCGCCTCCTGCTTATAGTACAAATATTATCAGGATTGCAACAAGAAGCCCGTATATAGCGGTTGCTTCGGCAAGCGCACAGCCCAGAAGAAGCAACGTCATTATCTTGCTGTGTGCCTCAGGCTGACGGGCCGTTGCATCTACAGCTTTTGCTGTGGCGATCCCGATGCCTATTCCGGCTCCTATGCCTGTGAGAGCGGCAATTCCCGCACCTAATGCTACCAAATCCATTTTATTTTCCTCCTTCGCTTGGCTGCTGTACTACTTCTATATAATGGCATCTGCCTTATTTCCCGTGATTCATTCTACTGCTTCATTTATAGCACATGCGCCCCATTCTGTTTTTCATTGTGAGCATGTACGGCATGTGCCTTCTACTCTGTGTCTCATTGTGAGCACATGCTGGTAGTTTCCTTCGGAAACTACTCTACAGCTTCATTAATATATAGAGAGGTCAGGAATACAAATACATACGCCTGCAGTAACCCGTCAAACAGGTCAAAATACATACATAATGCCGCCGGAAGCACTACCGGCACCACCATCTTTACAAGTTCCATTATCACGAATGCTGCAAATATATTTCCGAAAAGTCGCATGCAAAGCGATAACGGCTTTATAAAAAGTTCCATTATGTTCATGGGAAGCATCACGCCGATCGGTTTCGCAAAGCTTTTCAGCCAGCCTCCGACCTTCTTTTCCCTGATGCCTGCAATCTGTACAAGGACTATGCTCATAACAGACAAAGCCACGGTGGTCCTGAGATCCTTCGTCGGAGGGGCGATATTGAATATCCCCACAGTATTGGATACCCCGAGGAAGAGCAGTATGCTGCATAGAAAAGGTACGTATTTCTTTCCCTTCTCATCCATATTTGCCCCTATAAGATCCTGCATCCATACAACAAAAGCCTCTATCAAAGCCTGTCTTTTTCCGGGATTTTTTGTCACAAATCCTCTGGTAAGAATGAGCATCAGGATAAAAAGAACAGCGATGATACACCAGGTTATCACCACTGTCTGATTTATCGCGATCCCATCGCCTATAGGGATCGTAAACGCTGTAGGTATTTCCAGTTCTGCTTTCAGTTCTTCTGCAAGATCCATTTTACCCTCTCATGACCACGGAGCTTTTTCGCTTCGTATAATATAAATGATTATATTACTAAATCTCTCAAAGTCAAAACCGAGTCGGATGATGGATTTCAAAGCCTCCACCATCTCAGTCCGGATTTTTCCAGATCTTTAATATTATATATGCCTTTTACGTCAATAAGGACCTTTTCCGTATCCGCACCGGTTTTATAAAGCGCCTTGATCTTACTGATATCAATTTTCTTAAACGCCTCATGCCCGACTGCAACTATCACGCAGTCAGCGTCGTTAATGCTTTCAAGGTCTTTCAGGCTTACTCCGTACTCATTCATTGCATCCTTTGCATCGGCCCATGGATCTACAACATCCGGCTCTATGCCATAATCCCCGAGCCTTTTTATGATATCGTAAACCTTGCTGTTTCTGGTATCGGGACAATTCTCCTTGAATGTAAGTCCAAGGATCACAACCCTGGAATGCCTGGGAGCCTGTCCTGCTTCTATCATCTTTCTTATGGTTGCATCAGCAATATATGCGCCCATACTGTCATTTACTATACGTCCGTTAAGGATGATCTGACTGTGATATCCGAGTTTTTCAGCTTCATACGTAAAGTAGTACGGATCCACTCCTATACAATGTCCTCCGACAAGTCCCGGTCTGAATCCAAGCGCATTCCATTTGGTATTCATTCCGTCGACAACCTCCCCGGTGTCTATCCCCATGCGGTCAAATACCATTGCCAGCTCGTTCATGAATGCAATATTGATATCTCTCTGGCTGTTCTCGACCACCTTTATCGCCTCAGCAGTCTTAATTGAGGAAACCGGATATGTGCCTGCCTCTATCACCAGATCATATACATTTTTAATCTCATTTAAGGTTTCCTTATCTATTCCGGAAACTATTTTTCTTATATTCGTAAGAGTATGCACCCTGTCACCGGGATTTATTCTTTCTGGCGAATAACCGATCTTGAAATCTTTACCGCATTTCAAACCGGAGCACCTCTCCAGTATCGGTATGCAAACGTCTTCCGTAACGCCGGGATAAACCGTCGATTCAAAGACGACTATGGATCCCTTCTGCAGATTGCGTCCTACCACCTCACTTGCTCCCTCCACAGGGGACAGATCCGGGGTATGGTCGGTATTGACCGGTGTAGGCACGGCAACAATAAAAAACCTTGCAAGTTTCAGCATAGTCTCATCACTGGTAAACAAGACCTCCGTGGATGAGATTGCCTCTTTGCCTACTTCATTTGTCGGATCTACACCGGATTTATACAGATCTATCTTCGCTTTGTTTATATCAAATCCGATAACATCTGCCTTTTTTGCAAACTCAACGGCAATGGGCATCCCAACATAACCGAGACCTACAACAGCTATTTTTTCTTTTCTGTTCTTTATATCCTCAAATAATGACATATTATTTTACGACGCCCTTTTCCAGATACTCTTCAAGATTGAGCTTAATATGCTCCTCCGCCCTTTCTACTGCGACCTTTTCCATATCATGCTTGACCATTAGTTCTACAAGACGTTCGAAACTGGTCTTCATCGGATCCCATCCTAATTCTCTTTTTGCTTTTGACGGATCTCCCCAAAGATTGACAACATCAGTAGGCCGATAGAAATCAGGTGATACTTCCACTATGATCCTGCCATCAGATTTGTCGTTCCCTTTTTCATCAAGTCCCTCACCCTTCCATTCAAGCTCTATTCCAGCATAACGGAACGCCAGAGTCGCAAATTCCCTGACCGAATGCTGTACACCGGTAGCTATGACAAAATCGTCCGGCTTATCATGCTGCAGTATCAGCCACATACACTCAACATAATCCTTCGCATAACCCCAGTCTCTTAAGGAAGACAGATTTCCGAGATAAAGCTTATCCTGTTTTCCCTGCGCGATACGAGCCGCTGCCAAAGTTATCTTTCTTGTTACAAAGGTTTCTCCCCTTCTTTCTGATTCATGATTGAAAAGAATTCCCGAACAGCAGAACATGTCATAAGCTTCACGATATTCCTTTGTGATCCAGTAGCCGTACTGCTTGGCGACTGCATAAGGCGAGTAAGGATGAAACGGAGTAGTTTCACTCTGTGGAACCTCTTCAACTTTTCCGTACAGTTCCGAAGTTGATGCCTGATAGATCCTGCAGGTTTTTTCCAATCCGCAGACTCTTACAGCCTCGAGGATCCTCAGCACTCCGGTAGCATCAATATCGGCCGTGAACTCAGGAACATCGAATGATACCTGGACATGTGACTGTGCGGCTAAATTATAGATTTCATCGGGACGCACCTCCGCTATCAGCTTTACCAGACTTATAGAATCGCCAAGATCACCGAATTTCAGGTGAAAATTAGGCGTCCCCTCCAGATGCGCTATGCGCTCTCTGAAATCGACCGAGGTCCTTCTGATCATTCCGTATACCGCATAGCCTTTTTGCAGCAAAAGCTCTGACAAAAATGATCCGTCCTGTCCAGTAACTCCCGTAATAAGCGCTTTTTTCATATTTATAATTCTCCTTCGATATGCTTTGTTAATTCTATCATACTTCCCCGGAAACTGCTAAAACCCTGTCACGCGAAACTCAGCAGACAGTATAATACGATCGTTGCAAATGCGAACACGCCGATGGAAAATACTATAACCTTTCTCATACTGCCGCTGCAGTTCTTGACGTATATCCCCGCTCCCAATGCCTGTATAGGAATAAGGTAGATCACATACCTGAAATCCATGGAACTGTAATAGGGCGCTTTTATCATAAAGCTTATATACATGATCATGGAAATCAAGTATATCAATGCAAAATAAATCCTGGTGATCAGGGATGACATGTATTTACCGGAGACTAATACGCGTAAAGTGCAATAAAAGCATATTACGGCAAGCACAACGCCTGATAAAAGAAGAATCCATCCGAAAAAAGTCATGATAATCGCTCCGGTCCCGCTGTGTCCTGCTTCCGACACCGCAACCGCAAAGTTCTCATCCCCAAACAAAGATGTCTTCATCATTCCGAGAAACATATTAAACTCGTCATAGGCATCTCCGTTGCTGATACGCGATACATAAGGTATGCTGCTCCTTACATCAAACAGTCTCGCTGCCAGAGAGGCTGTTATTTCCTCACCTACTTCAGGCGTGTAATTTATCGGAACCCCAAATCTTATATAGTTTCTTACAGGCGACCATAAAGCAAGCGGACCGCAGATAAACGCAAACACAACAAATTTCGTCATATAAGGCACAAATGTTTCCGTCCCTCCCTTTATCCATTTGACGATAAAGACGAATGCTATCGCCGGTGCTATAAGCGCCGTAGAAAGCTTTGCCATCATACCCAGACCGATCGTCAGGGCAAGAATTATCGTATAAAGCCAGGATGGTTTCTCGCCCCATTTCAGACCGAAATATATGGTGATCACCGTAAACATGATCGCAAGCATATCATTATTTATGGACCCTGACATAAGGATAAATCCGGGATGCACTGCTGCTATCACAAAAGAAACAAGCAGTGACTCCTTTTTAAGCCCCATATATTTAAAAATAAAATATGAAAAAAGCAGTGTTATCAGACTGTAAATAAGAGTCAGGATCTGTACATGTTCACATGCTGCATGATATGCAAATCCGAAAAACTCCAGGAGATGTATCCAGGCAGCCGCAAGCATATGATGAAGCGGCGGCTGAAAAAATCCCCATTTTTGCCTTGGATCAAAATCTAATAAAAGATGACCATTATGGAAAAATTCAATAAAGGCAGCCTGTCCCTCATCTGCTCCGAAATCGATCACATCATGTTGTCTGCGCCATGTCGGAGTATAGTAAATATAAAAAACCCTGAGAAACGCTGCCAAGACCGCTGTCAGGATAATACCGGCATTTATTATCTTTTCTTTTAATTTACCATTTTCCATATCCTGAAAAGACTACATCATTTCGGGTGCTTCAAACCCCAGTATATCAATACAGGTCTCCAAAATCCTCAGTGTCAGCTTTATAAGAGCGATATAGCTTTCCTGTCTGTCCTTATTCTCTTCAGTCAGTATTTTTGTCTCATGATAGAATTTATTCAGGTCATTAGCTGCCTGGTAAATATATGCGCAAATCCTGTGCGGAGCCAATTCTCTCCATGATCCGCGCAGCATCGGCGCAAACCCGGCAAGCGTCATCATAAGGGCTTTCTCTGTAGCATTTGAAGAAGCCTTTATTACAAGATTATCCACAGATCCTCCGTTTTCCTGATACTTCCTTAAAATGGATTTGATCCTGACCATGGTATAAAGGATATATGGACCTGTATTACCCTCAAATGATGTGAATTTATCTATATCAAATATATAGTCTTTTCTGGCTTCATTTGAAAGATCCCCATATTTGATCGATGCAAGGGCAATGATTCCGGCAGTCTTCTCTATTTCTTCATCAGACATCTCGGCTCCGTTTTGCTTCATCCGCTCCAGACACTTTTCATACACCTCATTCAAAAGCGACTCGAGCTTCATGACGCCCCCCGACCTTGTCTTGAACGGTTTTCCGTCAGTCCCGTTCATTGTCCCGAAGCCAAGAAATGAAAGCTGTACCTCTTCAGGCACGATCCCGCACTTTTTTGCTGCTCTGAATACCTGCTCGAAATGAAGATCCTGTCTCTTATCAACGACATATATCACTTTATCGGGAGCATAGTCTTCCTGTCTTTGTACTAAAGTAGCAAGATCTGTCGTCGTGTAAAGCGCAGCTCCGTCAGATTTCAGGATCATGCAGGGCGGTATCTCTTTTGCATCTGAAGGTTCTGAAACGTCAACAACCAACGCTCCCTGCGATTCATGGGCGTAACCTTTTTCTTTCATTTGCTCAACCATCGGAGCTATATAAGGGTCCGCATCCGATTCTCCTTTCCAGACTTCAAAAGAGACATTAAGCTTGTCATAGTTTTGCTTTAAGTCGGCTACGGATATGTCCATTATGTGCCGCCATATATTAAGATATTCTTCCTCTCCATGCTGAAGCCTGTACGTGATATCCATGGCTTTGTCCTTGTATGCCGCATCCTCTTTTGATCTTTCCGATGCTGCAGGGTATATTTCGGCCAGCTCCTCCAGGGATGGCATATGATCCATATGGCGTTCCTGCATTTCCGCAATAATAAGACCCATCTGCAATCCCCAGTCACCCATATGGATATCTCCGAGAGTCTCATTTCCGACATACTTTGATATCCTCTTTACGGCTTCACCTATTATCGCAGCTCTTAAATGTCCGATATGCAAAGGCTTTGCCACATTTGGTCCGCCATAATCAACAACCACCTTCTTGGCATCGGACACTTCCATGCCGAATTTTACCGACGATGCTTCTTCAGATAAATAGTCTGCCAGAAAAACATCGCTTATATCCAGATTTATAAAACCGGGTTTTACACATTCCGCTTTGCTGAAATATTCGGATCCCTCAATCTTTGCCACAACCTCTTCCGCTATGATAAACGGAGCTTTATGAGCCTCTTTGGCTAAAGCCATCGCCCCGTTGCACTGATATTCACAAAGATCAGGCCTGTTTGAAACAGTCACTGTCACCTTTGATCCATCATAACCCGCTTCCGTAAATCCTCTCTTCAACTCGTCACTCAGTATCTCCAGTAAATCCCTCATATCTCTCCTCTCTCATTTCTCATGTCGCTCACCCAGTCTGGGGAAGCTTGCCTTCAGGCAAACTTCTTGGGCTCCCTCACAATGATAAACTTCCTTTTTTGGGGGAAGATTGACGCTAGTCAATCTTCTCATGTCGCTCACTATGATGAATAGTTGTTCTCTGCGACATGACGCATCCACAATACTCCTGACGGTATAATCCATATTCTTTTGAAAGCTCTATCGATCTCTTATACCCATTCCGCTTTTTGAAATCTGACGGCAGATGTTTTATTATATATTCTTCCTCCAGCTTCTCCCCTATCTCATTTATCCATCCCGCATTTTTATAAGGAGATATCGAAAGGGTGGTTGTGAAATAATCAAATCCGTTTTCCGAAGCATATTCTGCCGCCTTTCTCATCCTGAGTTCATAGCACTTCCTGCATCTCTTTCCGCCCTCAGGTTCTTCTTCCAATCCTTCGGCGATCTTATAAAAGCTTTCCGGATCATAATCACAAATGATAACTTCAGACGGATACGCCGCTTCTCTGACAAGTCTTTTCAGCTCACAGCCTCTATGCTCATATTCCTCGCTCGTATCCATATTCGGATTATAGAACAATAATGTTATATCAAAATAATCACTCAGATATTCCTGTACGTATGAAGAGCACGGAGCGCAGCATACATGAAGCAGAAGTTTCGGTCTGATTTCCTTCACAGATATATTTTCAATTATCTTATCCAGTTCTTTCTGATAATTTCTGTTATTCATAAACTGTCAGATACCCTATAATCAAAAAGACCCAAGATTTCTCTCAGGTCTTTTCAGAGGCGACAACCAGAATCGAACTGGTGATACGGGTGTTGCAGACCCTTGCCTTACCGCTTGGCTATGTCGCCACATGAGCAGTGCAATTTCGAGGAAGGAACGCTTGGCCGTTTACGGACAAAAGCGTTTCTTACGAAGAAATTATAGTGCGAAGCACTCGATCGAGAAAACACGAAGTGTTTTTGAGATCATAGCACTGCGTTTTTCGAGGTCGCAATTCTGCGAGTTTCACAGTACCTCTTTTTAAGATCATAGCACTGCGTTTTTCGAGGTCGCAATTCTGCGAGTTTCACAGTACCTCTTTTTAAAATCATAGCACTGCGAGCTATATTATATCAAATACTTTGATAAAATCAAACTGTTTTTAAAGCTCCTTCACAAACCCTTCTTCACTCTTCACAAAGTCCATTTTCAGCATATAATTCTCATGCCCCATTGATTTACCGGAAAACACTATCCTTCTGACTCCCTCATCCGGCAAATGTTTATAAAGGAATTTTCCTACCGAGCAATCCCTGTATGCCGGCATTGAATAATCCAGCCAGATATCAATATTCCCGTCATCATTTATATTTCCTATGAACAGTCCTGCCGGGGTTGTCTCATATGTGACCATATAGGCTGTATTATAACGGGAAAGATCCTCTTTATTTACTTCAGGAAAATACTTTCTGATATCTTCCAAATAGAATCCCAAAAGATAGGGGACAGCTCCCGTATTTGTATTTCCCTTGATAAGATGGTAATTTGCTTCTTTTTTCCCAAGCTTTACCAGTTGATATATATTGATCAATATCAGACAAAAATTCATGAACGCAGTCGGGTATGACTGTATGATCAATGCATAGATCGTAAATATCAAGCTTCCGGTCGTATTTACGATCCTGAGTTTTTTCACTGATGTCATAAGCATTGACACGACAACCAGTATCGATCCCAGATATCCTATGCCTTCAATTATAAATCTGCTGTTCATAAGCTCCTCCGTTAACTAATATCCCGATTAATCATGTCTCTCATCCTCGTTATCGAAGCACTCGCAAAATCGTGCTGCGAAAGCAGGCGGTTCATTTGCTAACTTTAAATGAGTAATGTCTGCATATTCCACTACCCGAAAGGCAGCGATCCCTTTTCTTCGTTCCTCCGTTACTACTTTGGTCACAGAAGACGGCGCCGCTACAAAGCTGTGCCAGATTATCATCGGCGAAATACTCAAAAGATAAGACAACATCACGCAGGTTATGCCGAAATGACAGAAAAAGACGATGGTTTCGTTATTCGCTTTTTCAGCCCGAAACATACGTCCCTCCTTAATATAGCCATGCTTTTCTAATAATGCTGCAAAAGCAGCAGTCACCCTATGGTATTCTTCACCGACCTTTCCCTCCTCCATTCTCTCATTTTCCATCCACTTTTCAAAGCTGTAAAAAGCATCATTTTCAGTCCAGTCCTCCGGCAGCCAGTCCCAGCATATTCTTTTTCTGTCATCCTTATCCGGCCTCCAAATGCGGCAAGGAAATTCCTCCAGCCATTCCTGCTCTATCGCATCAATATGCAGCTTATCCAATGTAAAACGTGCTGTATCTTTCGCTCGTCCTAAAGGTGACAGATAACAATGATCAATATGGAAATTTTTCTTACAAAAATAGTCTGCTAAAAGCTCCGCCTCCCGAAAACCTTTTTCAGTCAAAGAGTCTTTTTCGTAATCCGGATCGCCATGTCGGATAAAATACAGCTTCATGACTGTTACTCCTTTGACAAGTTCTTATGCCACTCTGGATATGAATCTAAAAATCCCCTATTCACAATGAATAGGGGAATGACCCGGACGGGAATTGAACCCGTGTTACCGCCGTGAAAGGGCGATGTCTTAACCTCTTGACCACCGGGCCATGATAAATTTGTATAGTTTCAGCTTTGCTGAAGCTCCCCGAGCTGGGCTCGAACCAGCAACCCTTCGGTTAACAGCCGAATGCTCTACCATTGAGCTATCGAGGATTAAACAGCTTTGAAAACAAAATACTGAACGAAACATTATGTCGAGTTTTAGTGACCTTAAGGTATCCACCACGCTCCGCGTGGTGTCTCCGCTTCGCTACGGTCGGTGCAAAGCAAACGTCCACTGGACGTTTTGCACCCCCTTAAGGCAAAGGACAAGCCATCGACCTATTAGTAACGGTCAGCTCCATGCCTTACGGCACTTCCACCTCCGTCCTATCTACCCCGTACTCTCCGGGGGGTCTCCCGGGATCGCTCCCGTGGACATCTCATCTTGAGGAGGGCTTCACGCTTAGATGCCTTCAGCGTTTATCCCATCCGGGTTTGGCCATCCTGCCATGGGGCGGGCGCCCCAACAGGTCCACCAGTGACCCGTCCATCCCGGTCCTCTCGTACTAAG
>JAEEGL013894819.1_pt1 | contig 10888 bp, 4 predicted proteins | sample 9134231 | NCBI WGS metagenome assembly JAEEGL01 (sample SAMN16246548, study PRJNA631951) | gut metagenome | biome: gut microbiome; feature: rumen; material: fiber-attached | host: Bos | place: Iran: Karaj | collected 2018-10
ATATTTCTAGCTTCTTTTAAATAAGCCTCACCCTTAACTGTAGCTATAGCTCTCTCCATAATATTTCTTCCATAAACAGTATGGGCTTTATAAATTTTTTCTTCCTCTTCAGTGAGTTCATCCCGCTTATTAATAATTGAATCAGAAATATGGATTTTTCCAATATCATGCAAAGGCGCTGACATCTCCAGTTCTTCCATATATTCCTGTGAAAGCTTTTCAAGATAATAGCCTTTTTTCTTAAGTCCATTCAAAATAATTCGAACAAACACTGTAGTATTTTGTACATGGATGTTTGCATTAGAATCTCTACTCTCAACAATACCCGCCCAAGTGATAATCAAACCATTTTGAGTTTTCTTGGTGGTCTCAGCATAATGGCGAAGATCTCGAACATACTCTGCCATTTCGGATTCCATGTTGCATACAGCATTGTAGAGCTGTTCAACCTCATCTCCTGTTCGCACACCAATCTGACGAGACTTACGAACATTTTCATCCAAAGCCCTCTGATCCCCATGACTTTCCAAAAACTCACCTGCGGCCCTAGTTATACTATTGATAGGCATAACCAGATTAAAACCAGCTTTTGACAATCCAAACAGCATAATCAGCACAATAAATCCTGAGAAACACAGGAAAGTCTTTATAAGGTAGTTTCTTGCATATTCCGAAAGAAATGACATATAAACATCCGCAGCCACATAGCAAACTATATCACCCTGAGAATCCATAACAGGATACGAAGCTGTCATGATACTTCGATCTTCTGAAAACATAATTTCATCAACAACTTCTCCATCTTTAAAATAATTAACATATGGATAAAATTGCTCTAAGTAAGGCAGCACAACTCCATTTTCCAAGATTGGTACATCTTCTTTTGCCTCTTGGAAAACATATACATACCCATTTTGTTCTGCAATAAAAACAGAAAGCTTAACAACACCTTGCGTATTATTCAAAAGAATATTTAAGATATTATCAATCTCCTGATATCCATCAGCCCTTTCACCCCACTTTACGTACTCGTTAATTTCGTCTCCATTAATAACGTCAGCAGCACATTCAGATACGGCAAAAGCTTCTATCGAATACTCCTCAACACAATCCTCATAATAGAAGGAAATACTTATCCAAACCAAAATTAAGCTAAGCAAAATAATGCTTGTAACAAGAATAAAGGAAACACTATTAAGAAGTGTTTTGTTGCCAATACTACTTTTTGATTCGTTAATTTCTTCAATAGATAGTGGTTTCTGCTTCCAGCCATATGTTTTAACACTCTTTTTTAATGAAGCTGGAATTAAGCAATATAGCAAAATTGCTAGAAGAACTGATATACCTTTATCCACAATATTCAGTAGAAAAGCAATCACCGTAAGAGAGAGAAAATCCCCCATTTTGTCTCCTGATGACATCATTTTAGATAAGCTTTCTACACCAATCTCCAAAGGTACGTCAGCAACCAATGACCTTATGCCAATTCCCATTAAAGTACATACAAGGGAGCATACTACTATAAAATATATAATTTTACGAATTATAGTTGATTTGCAATAACGCGCTCCCCATGAAGCCAGCATTGCAACAACCACATTAATTATTGAAAAATAGATTGATCCGGGATTAAAGAAATTAAGAATAATATTGGTGACTAAACCTGTAAATACACCAGGTAATGCACCTCCAAGAATTGCAACAAAAATAGTTCCTACTGTATCGAAATACATAGGAAGACCTATTTTCACTGACAACAGACTAAATGCAAAGTTTAGAATAATTCCCAAACACGAAAAAATGAAAATATAATATGAACTATAGTTTCTTTTGGCATAATGAAAACTCAAACTCACACCCCCGCAACATTTCCAGGAATACTCAGTCCAAGCTTATCATATAACAATAATATGTATTTTTTGTTTAATAAGTATTAAAAAAGCCTGTCCAACCGCGGGACAGGCATGAAAAATTCAAAAATCAGGTAATATTTCTAATTCTTCTTAACAATATTATCAGCACTCTTAAAAATACTGTCAGCTTCCACTACACCTCTAACAGGAGAAAGCGGATAAATATTTGATCGAGGACATACTACTGTTCCTGGATTAAGAACTGAGTTGCAGCCAACCTCTACATTATCTCCAAGCATAGCTCCAAATTTCTTTAATCCTGTTTCAATTTGTTCTCCATCCCTTACTTTTACAACAACTAAAGTCTTATCGCTTTTGACATTAGAAGTGATCGAACCAGCACCCATATGTGATTTATAACCGAGCACTGAATCACCTACATAGTTGTAATGTGGCACCTGAACATTATTGAAAAGAACCACGTTTTTAAGTTCAGTAGAGTTTCCTACCACACAGTTCTTGCCAACAATAGCTGAACCTCTGACGAAAGCACACTGTCTTACCTCAGCATCCTCATCAATAATGAGAGGACCGTGTAAATAAGCAGATTCAAAAACTGTAGCCGACTTAGCAACCCAAATATCCTCACCACGTTTTTCAAACTTCTCAGGATCAAGTGTTGGTCCTAACTTTTTGATGAAATCAGAAATCTCAGGAAGTACCTCCCATGGATAGTCCTTACCCTCAAATAAATCTGCGGCAATTGTCTCACTTAAATTATACATTGATTTAATTTTAGCCTGTTCCATAATATTTAAATCCTTTCCTTAAATAACTATTGTCCGTTATAGTTTTCGAAGTCAAATTCGACTCTACACTCTTCATTAAGTTTTAGTCTTGCATCAAAGAATAAACCTTTTTTACTTAAAAATCCAGCTATAACATCAGTTCGTTTCTCTTTTATTAGCTTCTCAAACTGATCTTCAGGGATTTCTACTCCAGCAACCTTTCCAACAAAGAATGGACAACTATCCACGTTATCTCTAATATTGTTCTTACACTTATAACCGAAGTGGTTCTTAATAATAGGGCTTCCACACTTAGGACATTGAAGCCCCTTCATTTCCTTTGATTCATCTTCAAAAACAAATCCTATGCCTGAGACCTTACCATTTTCATCCTTAGTTAAAGTAAGCTTCGCCTCAAACTTTGTACCCTTTTTAGATTTGAAGCCAGAGATTGTATCAGTTATTCCATTTGTCAGAAGTTCCTTCACCTGAGCTTCCTTCAACTTAACACCTGCGATCTGCCCAATATTAAATTTGCAGGAGTTGTCCGGATCCTCCTTACTGTAATTACTACAGCCATAACCAAAAGGAGTAACAACTATCTTACCACCGCAAATAGGACAAACCACATCCTTTACATCCTTTGCTTCAACATTGTCAAAATCAAATTCTATCTCGTTCTTTCCTGTTTCCTCATTCTTTTTTAGCACTAGGCAGGAATCAAACTTCTTTCCAGATTTACCTTTAAAGCCTCTAATTGTTTTAGTACTTCCATTCGCGAGAAGTTCTTTCACATCTGCATCTGTAAGCTTCTTGGAAGCAATCTCTCCTATTACAAAGCTACACTTGTTTTCCTTATCAAAATATTTTTCGCAGGCAAAACCAAAATTAGTCTTAATAATTTTACACCCACAATCAGGGCAGTTCACATCTGACAAATAATTTGCTTCAACATTATCAAAATCAAAGACAACTTCCGTTCTTCCGGTCTCTTCGTTTTTTTGAAGGATAAGGACGGCATCAAACTTCTTACCAGTTTTACCCTTGAAGCCACGTAAGGTCTCTGATTTACCTGACATAAGAATCTGTGTAGCCACCTGCGGAGAAATTGTCTTTCCTGCAACAGTTCTTCCTAAATAAAACTTGCAGGAGTTTTCATCTGAAGAACTATAATTGGCGCAACCATAACCAGATGCCTTTACAACAATATCTCCACCGCAATCAGGACATTTGCAACCTTCAAGCTTGGTAGCTTCTATGCCATCGAAGTCAAAAGCAATAACTGTCTTTCCTGTCTCATTAGTTTTTAGTTTAAGTTTAGCATCAAACTTCTGATTGTTCTTGGACTTAAATCCTGATATAATATCTGTAGTCCCTTGATTTAAAAGCTGTTTAAACTCCTCAAGACTAATCTTACGACCAGCCACTTCTCCAATCGAGAAATAACATTGATTTTCTTCCTGAAAACGATGCTCACAGGCAAAGCCATAAGATGTGGCAAAAACTCTCCCGCCACAGGCAGGACATTTCAAACCTTCTATAAATTCGGCAGGAGTTTCAGAAAAATCAAATGTTACTTTAAATTCTCCATCCTCATCCTTTTCCATTTTCAGAACTGACTTAAATGGCTTACCAGATTTGCTCTTGAAACCCTCAATCAAATCTGTCTTTCCTTCTGTGACAAGCTTCTTGAATTGCTCCTCACTTATATCAACACCAGCCACTTGTCCAAGATTAAATTTACAATTAATTTCATCATTAAAATAATTGGTACATCCATACCCAAAGGAAGTGGTGGTTAACTCACCTCCACATTTGGGACACTTTAAACCAAGGGGCTTTCTTGTGGCAATTCCCTTGGAATCTTTTCCAGTAAAAGGATTAATATTTAAAGCAATCTTTTGAGTCAAATCCTGGTCAATCATATTCTTTGTCTCGCGACGAATATAATCCTCCAGTTCCTTACGATAGTCAGTAAACTCAACAGAGCCGTTTATAATTCCTTCCAGCCCCTTTTCCCAGTTGGCCGTCTGCTCTGGCTTCAAAAGGGACGGAGTTGTAAGAAGAACTACCTCATAAATCATCTCACCCAACTTCTCAGGAGTGATAATCTGAGATTTGTTGTTTTGATTGAGATAACCTATACGCACAAGCTTTTCTAATATCTCACCTCGTGTGGCAGAGGTTCCGATACCAGTGGTTTTAATCTGTTCACGAAGCTCCTCATCCTCTATAAGTTTTCCTGCATTTTCCATGGCAAGAATAAGGGAACCTGAGGTATATCTCTTTGGAGGAGAAGTCTTTCCCTCCTTAAACTTGTATCCATTGACAGAAATCTCATCGCCAATATTAGTAGCTTCAACGAATTCAACAAACTTTTCTTTCGAAAAATCGTCCTCCTGCTCCTCTGCGTTTTCCTCTCCCTCAGAATCAGTATTTTCAGAATCAGATGACTTCTTAGCCTTAGGAATCCCAGCAATTTCCAGATACCCTGGCTTAACAAGAAGCTTACATCCAGCAAACAATTTTTCCGTGCCAACAGCAACTGTAATTTTCACATTTTTGTACTCAGCAGGTGGATAGAAAATTGACAAAAATCTGCGGACAATCAAGTCATAAACACGCTGAGATAAAGGTGATAGTCTGTCAATTCCATTACACTGACCTGTAGGAATAATTGCATAGTGATCAGTTACCTTGCTATCATCAGTATATGAAGTCTTCTCAATACCTACGAATTTCTGAGTTCCAATAATATCCTTAACAAAGGAAGCTGTAGGGGCGTAATTCTGAAGACCGTAAAGATTCTTCTTTATTTCCTTAGCCACAGCTGTAGTAAGTACTCTGGCGTCTGTTCTAGGGTAAGTAGTATATTTCTTTTCATAGAGTTCCTGAATGATATCCAGAGTCTGAGCAGGTGAAATCTTAAATCGTTTAGAACACTCAGACTGAAGCTCAGCCAGGTTAAAAAGTAAAGGAGCCTTTTTCTTGGAAATTCCAGACTCTTTATCTGAAACAGATGCCGTTTCATTAATTAATTCTTCAATTAACTTCTCAGCGTTTTCGCGAGTTTTAAACCCATTACCTTTGTCTCCATATAATAAAGGAGAATCGAAGTACTTTGATCCCTCTACAGCTTTCCACTCAGCCGGGAAAAGAACATCAGAAAACTTTCCAACCACTTTAAAGAAAGGATCTTCATTAAAGTTTCTAATCTCACGCTCTCGCTCCACTACCATACCAAGCACACAAGTCATAACACGTCCAATGGCAATAGCCGAATAGCCTGTGGTAGCTGCAGCATTATTTATCAAGTTCCCGTATTTAACAGACAAGGCTCGAGAGAAATTAATTCCCAGGCTATAATCCTCAATGGTACGCATAATACCAGAGGCTCCCAGCTTTGCGTAATCACTCATAGGCTTAGCTTCACGAATACCTCTAAGTATTTCATCATCGGTCTGAGAATCAATCCAAACACGAAGTTCTGTCATTCCCTCACGAACGCCACCAAAATTTCGAATGTTTTCCTCGATGGTCTGTCCTTCTTTTCCCGAGTCACCTGCCCAGTAAACTGTATCTATATCCTCTCTATGGAGAAGCCCATTTACAACCTTATACTGCTCCGCAGCGGACTGAACCACGCCGTATTTATACTCTTCAGGAAGAAATGGTAAGTCCTCCAAATTCCACTTTTTATACTTGATGTCATATTCCTCTGGGTAAACCATCTGAACTAAATGACCATAACACCAGCTAACAACATATTCGTTGTTTTCGATGTAGCCATTCTGATTACCTGAGACCTTAAGGACTCTGGCGAAATCACGGGCAACAGATGGTTTCTCAGTAATAATTAGCTTTTTACCCAAAACATAACTCCCTAAAATTTAATTTAGAATTAACGAAATCGAAGCCTCTGCAAACTAAATTGCAAAGGCTTCAAACTTGTAAAATTCTATTCAATTATATCAATTACAGCTCTGTCATGTCCACAAGAACAACGCTATTTTTTTCTTTCGAAAGAGCTACAAGCTTGTCATCAAACTTTGTAGCAGAAAACAGATATATTGTATTAGCTGATATTCTGGCAAGCTTCATAGACTCCAAAAGCTCTTCGTATCTTTTGTAGCTCATTTGCTTGTCAGCCCAGTTACAAATACCTACTACGTTTTCACGGTTTGAACTCTGACCTATAACATCAATAGTCCCCTCTTTTCCAATCCAGGTACCTATTTTAACAAGCTTAATTGGAAGTTGATCTACCACATTTAATAAGTGTAAGTATTCGCGACAAACATCTACGAAATATGATTGCAGATATTCATCCAAATATGGAGCTATAAATTCGTTATAAAATGATTCTGGCTGTCTATAAATCAATTCAGAAAGATGAGGATAAACAAAAGTAAACCAAAAATTGATGTATGGATCGATTATTCTATAGACACCCTTTTTAGTATTATCCCATCCACCTGTCTCAAAGGATACAACCTTGTCAACAACATCAAATGCAGCCAGATTTTTCATATAAACAGAAATCTTAGCTCTAGAATACCCCGTATCCTCAAATAAATCATTAAGCTTTTCATTGCCACTGGCGATGGAGCCTAAAATGGTGTTGTAGCAAGACAATTCTCTAAGTTCAGTAGAAATATATCCTTCAGCTTCTTTATATAAGAAACCATTAGGACTTAAAATATGTTCGCAAACATTCTGCTTAATTGTACGTTTTCCATTCCATCTATCTACATATTCAGCAATGCCACCGATGATACCATAGGTACTAACTGACTGAGCCACGCTATAATCTGGAAATGCTCTAACCACATCAAGGAATGAAAGATTTTCAAGCTTTAGAGTCTCATCAACTGCTGATTTCTGATTACCTATAAGCTCAGGAAAAGTATTCTCTGCCCAAACAATTGATGAGCTGACAATAATAATCATTACATAGCCTGGGAATAATTCTCCTTTTTTAAGAGAAACAAGACTTTCAAATAAATCGTTAGTCTTTTTAATGGAAAACTGGGCCTCATCAATAATTACAACATGCTTTGATCCATCCTTAGACCTGAAATTTTTGAAGCATTCACTAAATGATGTTCCAAACTTCATGTAGTTGTATGTCTCACGCATCTGCTTATCTAAATATGAAAGCTGCTTTTCATCAGAGCATTGACGGCTTCTGTAGTAAAAGTATGACTTTCCAGTAGTAAAGGTGTCTAAAAAATTCTCCTTTCCGCTACCAAGTCGACCATACAAAAGAACAATATTGCTGCCCGCACTTTGATAAATCGCATCTAATTTCTTGAGTTCATTTGTTCTAGTAACCATAACATTTCTCCCTAGCAAATCAAAAAACACAATTATCTAGCTGTACGGCTACTATAATAACATATTTCACTTTAGCAGACTACACTAAAAAAGAATTTTATTCAAATTTAATAAATTAGAGGTTTTTGATTTACATTTAAAAATCAAAAACCTCTCTTTTCTAATAACTTTTTGCTTTTTCTTTCTCGAAAAATTCATTTATAGCCTTAAGTACCTCCATTGGCTTCATGGTCTTTAATAGGTATTTCTCAGGTTTAAGGTCCACTGCCACCATAACAGAGTCCTTATCACTTTTATTCGGCAAAAACATAACTGGTATGTCCGCTGTTTCCGGCTCAGAACGTAGCATTTCAAGTACCTGTGGCCCAGTCGTGATTGGCATTTCATAATCAAGCAATATCAAATCAACTTTATTTTTGGCAAGAAATGTGATTGCTGCCATTCCGGAATTTACCATAAACACCTGATAATATCCTTCCAACCAACTTTTAATAGTGCGAAGCATGGTTCCATCATCATCCACAACAAGGATTTTCTTGTTTTGCATACGCTCATTCTCGGCAACCATAACTTTCTCCATTTGCAAAGACATTTCCTTAACATTAATTGGTCTAAGGAATGATGCCGCAAGGGGTATGTTAGGCACAAGATGTCTCACCCTGTCTATATCATTTTGTGTTCCAATGATTGAAAGAGATATCTCCCCTTCAAGGGTGTTATCCTTAAGATAAATAAACAAATCATTCATCTCCTCAAAGACATCAATATAGACAAGGAACACAGATGGTCGATTCTGAATAGCATTTAAGGCGCTTATATTGCAGGATGTCTGAATTACTTCAAATCCGTTATCCGACAATTCCTTCCCTATTGAAGAAACCATAAAGCTCTTTGAATCCCCAACCAAAACAAGTCTTTTTTCCATAGTTAAATCCTCTTATGAAAAAGCCACAACAGTTACAACAATTCCAGCAATCCATCCCTGTCTACTGCAACAGCGAATTGTTTTACCTTATTGAAAGTTTCTTTATACTCTTCAGGTATACTGTAATCACTAAGCATGGAAATAATATAATCAATTGCATCATAATTGTAGGCCTCAGCCAGCTCTTTTATATCTTTAAAAGCTCGTGTTAACTCCTCAGCAGGTATCTCTGGCTTATCGCTATCGTCTTCATCATCAACAGCGGCTTTTAGATTTTCCTTATAGCTTCTATATTTAGATAGTAAATCAGGGGTCAGTTGATGCAGCGCTAATAAGTCTCCTTCATTTCCTAAAGCCTCCAACTGTGCGGCCATCTTTGAAAGCTCCATGGCACCAATAAGCCTCGCAGAACTCTTTAGCGCATGAACAAGAACTGTGTAGTTACGCAAATCTCCTTCATTCAGATATCCTTCAATAGAATCAGACTTACTGTCTATAGATACCAGGAAATCTTTAACTACCCCCTCTAAAACCTCTAGTCCTCCGCAATTGGTTATTGCTTCCTGTAAGTCAACTTCTTTCAGTTCGTTGAGGAAGCTATCCTCCGGAACGTCAATGGCGTCATCAGAATCTGCCCCATTGCTAATTGATACTGCCTCAATCATCTCTGGAGGCAGGTAATGCTCTATCATTCTTTCAAGTTCATTAGAATTTACCGGTTTTGCAAGATAGTCTGTAAAGCCAATATTCCTGTATTCCTGTTTTGCACCAGAAACAGCGTTGGCCGTAAGAGCAATTACCGGAGTCATCTTATTAAGATTTCCGTTCAGAACTTTCATTTTTTCAAAGGTCTCAACGCCATCCATTTCTGGCATTCTATGATCTAAGAAAATAATATCATATTTCTTTTCCTTAACCTTATCTAATGTCTCAAATCCACTAATGGCTGTATCAACCTTCACAAGAGTCTTCTTTAAAAGACTCTTTATAACTGTAAGGTTCATTTCTGTATCATCTACAACCAGAATCTCCGCATTCGGAGCCTGGAATCGCTGATGATACTTTTCAGCAGAGCTAATATACTCTTTATACTTTGTCTTAAAATCGCCAATAGCATCCCAGGAAGCTACTCCCTGTTTAACGAAGAATCTGAAGGAAGAACCACTACCGTATTGACTCTCTACAATCAATTTTGTATCCATTAGAGCCAGCAATTTTCGAACAATACTCATTCCAAGTCCTGTACCTTCGATTGACCTGTTTCTGATTTCTTCTATTCTTTCAAATGGAGAATATAACTTAACTAAATCCTCTTCCTTGATTCCTATACCTGTATCACTAACCTCGAAATGCAGGGTAACGTAATCCTCGTCGATTTTTTCAAAAGAGACACTAAGTGCAACTATACCATTTTCAGTATATTTTACTGCATTAGTAAGAAGATTCGTAACCACCTGCTTAAGTCTGATTTCATCACCAATAAGCATTGAAGGCGTAGAACTATCTACATTTATTTCCAGCTCCAGTCCCTTTTCTTCTGCCCTTGAAGCAATCAGATTAACTAAATCATTAATCATTGAAGACATATCATATTCAACAGGCAAAATTTCCATTTTTCCTGCTTCGATTTTGGAGAAATCAAGAATATCATTTACAAGGGAAAGCAGAGAATTTCCTGCTGATTTCGCATTGCTGGCATATTCTAAAATCTGCTTGTCCTCACATTCTCTTATAATCATCTCATTCATACCGATAATCGCATTAATAGGCGTTCGTATTTCATGAGACATATTAGAAAGGAAGCTGGATTTTGCTTCACTTGCTTGTTTGGTTATTTCAAGCTCTGCTTCAAGCTTTTGCTGCTTCTGATAGCGTTCAATATAATCAGCCATTTCAAGAAGCGTAGCCTTAGCGTAATCTGCCAGCACTTCCAGCTCATCACCTGTTTTAATATCTATGTTTGTAATCTGCCTGATAACCTTCAG
>JAEEGL014080341.1_pt1 | contig 10888 bp, 4 predicted proteins | sample 9134231 | NCBI WGS metagenome assembly JAEEGL01 (sample SAMN16246548, study PRJNA631951) | gut metagenome | biome: gut microbiome; feature: rumen; material: fiber-attached | host: Bos | place: Iran: Karaj | collected 2018-10
ATTACCGCAGTGATAAACGGAAAAAGCTACAGTACTGTCGTAAAAGTAAAAGAGCCTGCAAAGGTGACATATGACAGTTCCTCCGATAAGATAACACTTCCGCCGCTGCAGAGTGTAAGCACTAAGATCAAAGGTGAATGGAAGTCAAACGAAGAGCTTAAAAACATAGGAACCGCTGAAGCTCCGGTATATGCCAATGCAGTAGTGAGCATCACCGCTAAAGGAAAGATCACCGCTATAGGAAGCGGTGTGACCACGCTTACGGCTCCTAACGGAAAGAAGCTTGTCATAACGGTAAATAAACCGTCAGAGCAGGTACAGTACCTTGCACTGGGCAAGAAGAGATCACTTAAGTTTACCTCGGTAAAGAACGCTTCGGCTAAATGGGAAAGCACTGCGCCTACCATTGCTTCGGTAAATGAGAAAGGTAAAGTTACAGCTATAGCCGGCGGTTGGGCATTGATAAGCTGTACTTATAAACCTTATGATGTAGACGGATCGGGCTTTACCTTTGTAACCAGGATATACGCCGAGAACCCTGACCTTACAGCAACCGAGAGTATCAAACGCATAAAGACAAACAGCTATGAAGTGCAGCTTTCAAAGGATTCTGTTCTGCCTTTAAGATTTACACAGAAGCAGAATTACGCACTGTATCAGCCTGTTGTATTTAAGAGCGACAAGCCTGCAGTAGCTTATGCCGATGAAAGCGGCGTGATACATGCACTCACTGCCGGAAAGGCAAAACTGAGTGCTTCCGTAAACGGAAAGAAGATCAGTATCACTGTGGTTGTAGAAGAGTGATATACATGTAAAAAACAGACCGGAGGTACGATATGAAAAAAAGAACAATAAACAGACTGCTGTCATTTGTACTGAGTGCAACACTCATAAGCGGCGATATCCTGCCTGCGTTCGCAGCCGGTGATGATGCGCCTGAGCCTGAGATAAGCATCGTAAGCGCCGATGAGGCAGAAGAAGCAGATGAGAGTGATACGGATGTGCTTCAGATTGAGGATGCAGATGATGTAACTGCGGATGATGACCGGCCGGATGTGGATGCAGAGGATGATGAGTTTGTTTTCGTACCCGGTTATGTTGAAGTACCGGGGGAACATACGGTAAGCGTTGTTGCGGACGGGATAGGATACAGGGAAATAGAATCCGGATTGATAGACTCGGACGAGGAACCCGAGTATCCGGATGATCTGGCAAAAGCCCAGGACAGCGCGTTCCCCTATGCCTATACGGAAACTTCTTCGATAAGGGATTATTTTTCATCCAAATATCCCGCAGCACGTAATCAGAACCCTTATGGATCCTGCTGGGCACACTCTGCTATGGGCCTGGCAGAGTTTTACATGATCAATCACGGTATGGCTGATACAAGTGTTGATTACAGCGAACTTCATCTGGTGAATTATACTTATGTACAGGGAACACCTTCAATAGCAGGATATACGGGAGATACCGTAGAATATGATCCGGCAAATGACAGTTCCAGTGAGGGAGATGACAGAAATATATTAAATGCAGGCGGTAATCTTGAGTGGGCAGCCCAGACACTGATGCGCCAGCGCGGGGTCTGCCTTGAGAGCGATGTTCCGTATTCGGATTGCAAAACTGTTATTGCAAACGGGATCGATCCTTCGTTAGAAAGAAAAGATGCTGTTTATCTGAAAAATGCTAAAAAAATAAGCTTTGAAAATCCTGAGCTTATCAAGGAATGTATTGTTAATAACGGAATAGTAGGAGTTTCAATCTTTGCCGATAATTCGTTCTATAATTCTGCATATAACAGTTTCTATTGCGGAACGATAACTTCTACTAATCATGCCGTAGCCCTGGTTGGATGGGATGATGATTTCCCTAAAAGTAATTTCAGAAATACACCTGAGGGAAACGGAGCCTGGCTGGTAAGGAACAGCTGGAATTATCCAAATACTGACATGATGAGTTATTATGAATACTTCTGGATCTCCTATTACGATACCAGCCTTACCCAGCCTAACGGCAACAATGAAAAAGCCGCATGGACCTATGAAATGATGCCGGCTTCCGAGTATCCCGGAAACTCATATTATTATGATTCGCAGATACATATGAACAGTACCTGGGGATGTCCTTATGCAGCAAATATATATAAGGTATCCGGAGGCGCCGATTATGAACAGATAGAGGCTGTCAATTTTGCTGCCAGCAAAATACAATCCACAGGAACAGGTTATGAAGTGAGGATATATACAGGTGTAGATCCTTCTAAAGGACCTTCTTCCGGGAATTTATGCAGCAACGCTACTACGACGGGAACCATTAATCTGGACGGGCAGTATACAGTAAAACTGAAAGCTCCTGTAACGGTAGAGAAGGGAGAGTATTTTTCCGTAGTAGTAAAACGTAATGATTCAACTACAGTATGCTTTGAGTACGCCACACCGTATACGGTTAATAACGGAGTATCATTCAGCGCGGGATGTCAAAGCGGGCAGAGTTTCATTTCCTCAACAGGTATATCGTGGACAGATGTGTATGGACGTACAGGAAATGCTGTTATCGGGGTGCTTACCTCAGACCTTTCCGAAGCACCGATCGACCAGAGCAAGATCACTGTCACACCTGCAAGCGTATCTATGAACGCCAAAGGCCAGACACAGCAGCTCAGCGTAAAGGTATATGACAAAAACGGTAACCTTGATAATAACGCAAGTGTAAGTTACTCCAGCAGCAATACATCTGTTGCAACTGTTTCTGCAACAGGACTTGTAACGGCAAAAGGAAACGGCAGTGCCAATATCACGATTACCAGCGGCAGTCTGTCAGCGACATGTAAGATTACGGTAAGTATAGTAACTCCCAAGACAGCCGATCCCGTAGCGGATCCTTCAAGCGGAACACTCTATATCGGCGACAGTATTGCAGTGAGCTGTGAGACCGCAGGCGCAGAGATATATTATACGACCAACGGTACTGCCCCTTCAAAGTCATCTTCCAAAGCGAACGGAAGCATTGTTATCCCCGGCGGAACAGCTATGGGTACATTTACGCTTAAACTGATAGCATACGCGGATGAATACGACCCCAGCTCTGTTGTTACATATACTTATACCATAGCCAGCAAGGCAGGTGTTGTTCTGGATAAAGACAAACTGACCCTGACATCCGGGGATTACAGTGCAACATTGAATGCCACAGTATACGGCGATGACGGAAGTGAGATAACAGATGCGGAAGTAACATGGAGCAGTTCCAATAAAGGTGTAGCAACCGTTGATACTAAAGGTACTGTAAGTGCTGTGGCAGACGGAAATACAACAATAACAGCTAAGTACGGATCAAAAACTGCAAGCTGCGCTGTTACGGTAAGCCTTTCAAATGCAGCAACACCCATATCGGATAAAGCAAACAACAGCAAGCTTTCGATAGGTGATCTGATCACACTGAGCAGTACCACTCCGAATGCCGCTATATACTACACCATCAACGGAAGTAATCCTACAAGCTCATCGACAAAATATTCCGGCAGCATAAAGGTAGACGCTAAGTATGCCGGAGAGAGTATTACACTTAAAGCTATCGCATACGCCGATCATTACAAGGCAAGTGCAGTGGCAAGCTACACATATACCGTGGAAGAAAGCAAAGCAGGTATAAGCCTTACAGCGGATACGATAAGCCTTAATTCGACAAAGCTTTCTGCTTCGCTTACAGCAAAGGTATATAAGGATGACGGAAGTGAAGATACTTCTGCAACTGTAAGCTGGGTAACAGCAAACAGCAGTATTGTTTCTGTAGATAAGACCGCCGGCAGGACCGTAAAGCTTACAGCAGTATCAGGCGGAAGCACTACCATCACTGCCAAGAGCGGAAACTACGAAAAAACCTGCGCGGTTACGGTTAAGTTCTCAAAGGCAGCAACCCCTGTTGCTGATAAAACAGCTGATACACTGAATGTAGGCGATCAAATATCCGTAAGCTGCGTGACCGGTGGAGCAAAGATCTATTATACGACTGACGGAAGCGATCCTACCGATAGATCAGTGCTGTACAGCGGAAGCATTAAGGTTACAACCGACATGTTAGCAAAGGATAATGTAACGCTTAAGTTCCGTGCATATGCAGCAAATTACGAAGCAAGTGATATCCTGACATATAAGTTCAAGGTGGCTGACAGATCGAAAATAGAGCTTTCTGAGACAAAGATATCCTTTACGGAAGCAGGTGAAGAGAAGACTCTTACAGCTAAGGTATATGATGCAGCCGGTGATGAAGACAGCAATGCAAGCGTTAGCTGGAGCAGCTCCGATACAAAGGTTGCCACGGTAAATAACGGAACTGTCAAAGCAGTGGCTTCCGGTAACGCAGTGATCAAAGCAGTAAGCGGTACGCTCACGGCGGAATGCGAAGTTACAGTGATCCTCGTTGAACAAAGGGATCCTTCGGTTTCCACCAACATTATCGTAGTTCCTGATACTATAAGTTTCAATGCGGCAGGTAAGACACAGCAGCTTAAGGTGACCGTAGAGGATCAGTACGGACTGGTCATCAGCGATCCGGACCTTAAATTTGAAAGTAGTGATACTAAGGTGGCTACCGTGACAAAGAGCGGTCTGGTAACATCGGTATCTTCCGGTAACGCGGTGATAACTGTGAGCAGCGGCAGCATATCGACCGGCTGCAAGGTGAGCGTTTCATTACCTAAGGCAGCGACGCCTGTTGCGGAGCAGTCCGAAGATACCATCCTTAAGATAGGCTCGTATATTACGGTCAAATGCAGTACGCAGGGAGCAGTGATCAGATACACGACGGATGGATCGGACCCTGTGGAGAGTTCGGCTGTCGCAAAAGGAAAGATCGCCGTTACGGAAGATATGGCGGGCAAGAGCATTACGATAAAGCTGCGCGCTTTTGCATCCGGCTACGAGCTGAGTGATGTAGCGGAATACAGATATACAGTTGAAGATAGATCGGCTATAGAGCTTTCGCAGAGCAAGATATCATTTACCGAGGAAGGTGAAGAAAAGACACTGAGCGCTACAGTCTATGATGCTGCAGGTAAGGTGAACAAAGATGCAGTGATCAGCTGGAGCAGCTCCGATACAAAGGTTGCCACGGTAAATAACGGAACTGTCAAAGCGGTGGCTTCCGGTAATGCGGTGATCAAAGCGGTAAGCGGTACGCTCACAGCTGAATGTGAAGTAACAGTGGTTATTATAGAAAACAGGGATCCTTCGGTAGCAAGTAAGATCAAGGTTTCTCCCGATGAGATAGTATTAAGCGGCAAAGGTAAGACATGTCAGCTTAAGGTTACCGTAGAGGATCAGTACGGGCTGGTCATGGAAGAACCCGAGCTGAGCTTTAGCAGCAGTAACACTGCCGCAGCAACGGTAGATAACAGCGGTCTGGTAAAGGCTGTTGCAGCCGGTGTTTCAGTCATAACCGTAAAGAGCGGTGAAGTAAGCGCACAATGCAGTGTGATCGTTGAGACAGATGATGATCCTTACGAAGATATAGAAGAAAGTCATACAGTAGTATTTAAGGTAAACGGTGCAGTATATTATACGGGTGATGTTATAAAGGGTCATACACTGGATGTGATCCCCGATGATCCGGAAGGAAACTTCTTATGCTGGATAGATGAGGAAACGGATGCGGTATGGAACACATCCGCACCCATATACAGGGATATGGTCCTCAATGCGAGGTTTGAGGGAGAAGAAAACAGATCCGGATATGAAAGCGTACCTGATCTTACTAAAGAGGATCTGTATCTGGTAAAAGGACAGAAGGTACAGCTGGACAGCAACATCAAGTGGTACAGTGATGATAAGTCCTGTGTAACGGTATCAAAGAAAGGCGTGCTGACAGCAAAGGATGAAGGTATCGTTACATGTGTATATTCGGAAGATATGAGCGTGGTCTACTATGTATACGTATGCAAGCCTTATTTCTTAGAGAAAAACATATCGTTAATGGCAGGCAGCGAAGGAATTTTGGACCTTGACCTGGGAGCTTATCCGGAGCAGTATCCTGTGGCCTGGAGCAGTTCCGCACCCGCTATAGCCAGTGTGACCGGCGGCAGAGTGTACGGTATATCCAAGGGCAGTGCGAAGATAAATGCTACAGTAAACGGTAAAACATACAGCTGCACCGTAAAGGTATATGATACGGAAAAGACCAAGGTAGATAAGAGTACGATAAATATCACTCTTTCACCTATGCAGAGTGTGAGCGCCAAAGCAAAAGGCGAATGGACTGCTGATGAAGGAATGGAGAATGTAGGCACGGATAAGAAGCCGGTTTATGCAAATGCTGTAGTAAGTGTTACAAAATCCGGAAAGATAACTGCGATAGGAAGCGGAAGCACTACGCTGCATGCACCTGATGGCAGGGATATAGTTGTTTCTGTGAGCGCACCCGTTGAACAGGTACAGTATATAAGCGCCGGTAAGAGCAAGACGCTTAAGTTTAAATCCGTAAAGAGCGCCGCAGCCACATGGGAGAGCGGCAATGCATCGGTAGCCTCCGTAAATCAGAAGGGTGTAGTGGTAGCCAATGCTGTAGGTTATACAACGATCAGCTGCACATACAGGGCGTACGATATTGAGGGGGCCGGCTTTACTTATCTTACAAGGGTTTATGTTGAGAATCCGGATCTTTCCGAAATGAGCGGTATCGTAAAGGAAAAGAACAAATACAGCCTGGTGATGAGTGCGGGGGATAGCATGCCTGTTAAGTACACACATAACGATATGTATGCAATATACCAGCCTCTTACATATAAGAGTAACAAGCCTGCGGTAGCATATGTTGACGAGAACGGTGTGATCCACGGAGTTTCAGCCGGAAAAGCAAAGCTTACCGCAAAGATAAACGGTAAGACCCTTACCATATCGGTTGAGGTCCGATAGACGGCCGGACAGAAAACTGGTATTTTTCCGGAAAATGTGTTACAATGAAATGTGCACTTATCCACGGAGGGATAGAACATGGCTAAATCGCGCAAAAAAAAGATATTGGCTCCGATACTGGTCCTGCTGTGCATACTGGTAGCGGCCCCCATAATAGCCGGGGCAGCTTCTAAGATAAACGGCAAGAGTATCGTGACCAATAACATACATGATAATGACTATACCGGGCGCAAGCGTGTGGCTAACTGCTATGTTGTGGATAATAAGAACGCTACTTTCAGCCGTGTTGAGAACATGGGGGATATAGTCCTGATAGAGACCTATAATTCGGGACTTACCCTGTTGGGACAGTCATTTATCGGTATGGAACTGCCGGTATTCGGCGGATTCTGGGGTGGAGCAGCGTATAACTACGTGATCTTCGGTCAGGACAATCCCGAGATGGATAACAATAAGGAAGTCCTGCGTCTGGTGCGCTTTGATAAAGCATGGAATCGCCTGGGCTCTGTTTCGGTATACGGCGCGAATACCTTATATCCTTTTTACGGATGTAATACTGATTTTACGGAGTATGGGGATGCGGTATATGTGCGTATGGGGCATATGACTTACAGCGGACAGCAGGCAGTCATGACCATTGCGGCACGTAACAGTGATAATGCTCTCTTACAGGTACAATGCGATATCGGCGGTACTACCTACGGGACCGTTGAGAACAGCGCGGCAACATTTATCGAAGCATGTGACGGTGAGGTTAGTTTTGTCGACCATTGTCTGGGATCGCCCCGTGCCGTAACAGCCGGTAAATATACCATCCCTGCCGGAGCGGATTTTGCATCCTGGTGTTATAATGCGGATGTATTATCTTTGCGGGGCAGCGCAGGTACCGATACTCCCGGCACATCTATAGGCGGTTATGAAGTATCGGGACAATACAGACTTATATTCGGTGTTACAGATCCATATGACGGGAGTTCTCCCAACAGGAATATATTCATAGCTACGGTGCCTAAAAACAGCTATTATTCCGATGAAGTACGTATTGCGTATGCTACAGGTTACGCATACGGTGACATGGAATCGGCAATGACGCCGTATGTGGTTAAGATAAACAGCGATCAGTTTGTTGTGATCTGGGAGAACCGTAACGGGTATGCAGAGAGCAATATGGTCAACTGGGTATTTGTCAACGGATCGGGACAGCTTACAAGTCAGATATATTCAATGACAGGATGCCTGTCCGATTGTCAGCCTATACTGTTTAACGGCAAGATAGTCTGGTATACCACCAATGCGGCTAATTGTACCGTTTATTCGTTTTCCGCATCCAATTCGGGAGTGGCGCCCAGTTATACGGCCAGGGCAGCCATTGTGAACAAGGGTGTGGATTATTCAAAAGTTTACGACTTCGCTTACTATATCAACAGGTATCCCGACATGCGCGTGCTGTACGGGAGCAACCCCGCCGGAGCACTTCAGCACTTTGTCAGCAATGGTATGGCAGAGGGCAGACAGGGCTGCGAAAACTTCGATCCGATTGCTTACAAGAATAATTATGCTGATTTAAGAAACGCCTTCGGTAACGACTGGAAGCAGTATTATCTGCATTTTATCAACTATGGATATTCGGAGGGTCGTAACGCAAGGCGATGAAAAGTCAGGGCTGTGGGGGCCCGGAACGGAGGGGAGAATGACTGATCAGAGCGGAGAGATCAGCAAGGTAAAACAGATGATCGAGGAATCCTCGCGTATAGTAGTTATGCTGGGCGTGGGGGCCGTAATTGAGAGCGGCGGGGAGAATCTGTGGTCATCACGTGAATGCTATCGTATAGAAGGGATCTATCACAAATCACCGGATGAGATGATGAGTGTAGGTTATTACAGCGCACGAAGGGATAAGTTCTTCGATTTTTACAAGCGCGAGATCATCAGTGTGGATCTGAAGCCTGCCGGTTTGTATGATGATCTTAAACGTCTGCAGGCACGCGGAAAGATACATAAGATAATAACCCAGAGCTACTATGATCTGCATAACGAGGCCGGACTGAGAGATGTTGTGGAACTGCATGGAAACATAAGGCGCAATCATTGCAGCCAGTGCGGCAAGGAGTTTTCTGTAGAGTATATAAAAGAAGCCAAGGGTGTGCCGCTTTGCGACGAGTGTAAATCTGCAATCCGTCCGGGGATACTGCTCTTTGGCGAGACTATCCATAACGATCTGATGACGGAGGCAGTAAATGCCTGTGAGGAGGCGGATCTGATACTGGTATTAGGAACGAATATGTATGATAACATGGTCAAGTTCTGTACGGAAGATTACAAGAGTGACCGTGTGGTACTGATAACAAAGGAAGATCACTTTACCGACAGATATGCAGACGTAGTTATTCATGGCCGTGTAAGTGATATACTCCCCCAGGTGATGTGAGGTAAACGTTTATGGCTGATGAACAGATCACAAACGCACAGACAGAGTTACAGAATGCGGATCCGATGGTACCCGGTACATACCAGATACGAAAGATCGCATCGCGTTTAACACCTATCGAGCTTCTTGAGATAGCAGAGCATCTGGCTACGGAAGGTTATGACAAGAAGCTTTTCAGTCTGCTCTCGCGTGTTTATACGGAGCATAAGGGCTTCGCGTATAAAGATCAGGAGGGCATTAAAGAGCTGATCGGAAAGATAACCGCGTCCGCTATGCCTTCGGAGCTTAAAATGCAGGCATATACATCATTTGAAGTGCCCAGGGAATACAAGCCTTCGACAGAGGTAGCGGAAAAATGGGTGATCGAGTGTGCAGAAAAGCGAAGGAATATCGCAGCATTTTTCATGGCATCTTACGGCTACGGACAGGATCTCTATCATATTATCTGCAAGGACCGTGATCTGAATAAGATGTTTGTTGAGGCATCACAGCCGGAGGATATTTTATTGATCTTTGAGCAGGTGATGGAGAAAGAAGATAAAGAATTCGTCACCGGCATGGTAAGAAATGTAAAAAGCTATTACCATCGGGTGAAGTATGTTGACATGGAGCTGGTCAAGAGGATCACGGAAGAGGTTTTCTCTTCAAGACAGGTATTCTTTACATCCAAGATATTGTTCTGCCTGGCATTTTATATACCTGCTGAGTGTCTGCCGCCTGCTAAGGATCTTTATAAGACATTAAAGATCTCCGTGAACTATGAAGAGAAGATCACGAAAGATTTTGTAAAACGTTATCATATTGATTTTGATCTTTCGGAAGAGGCTATGTGCAGATATTATCTTGGGAATAAAAAAAGTGATAATGAAAAGGCTTTAGTGGAGAAATTTGCACATCATGTAGTGGCTGTTGAAGATGAGCAGAAGCGCAGAAAGCTTATACACGGGGCTTTCAAGCGGGGAGGTCTTTTCCGCATGTATGCAGGATGCATGCAGGATGGATGCGTGGACGAAGCCAAGCAGAAACGCTTCCGCTACAGTGATGAGCAGATAGCCTGGGTAAAGACCCTTCCGGGATTAAAGAAAAAGTCATCCTGAGGTGCGCAGCGACGAACGGCTGTGTCATCCTGAGGAGCGCAGCATAAAGCCATCCTGAGGAGCGCAGCATAAAGCCATCCTGAGGAGTGCAGCATAAAGCCATCCTGAGGAGCGAAACATATACCCCGCCCGTGTCATCCTGAGGAGCGCAGCGACGAAGGATCTTGACAGAACTACATATTTCCACAGAACTAAATTCTTTAAGGAGAACAATAATGGAAAACATCATAGTACTTGATTTCGGCGGTCAGTATAACCAGCTGATCGCAAGACGCATCAGGGAATGCAATGTTTATTGTGAGGTAAAGCCATATACGATGCCGATGGAGGAGCTTAAAGCAATGCGACCCAGCGGCATTATTTTTACCGGCGGTCCCAACAGTGTTTATGATGAGACTTCGCCGCATTACGATCCGGCTATACTTGATCTTGGGATCCCCATCCTGGGCATCTGC
>JAEEGL014542871.1_pt1 | contig 10888 bp, 7 predicted proteins | sample 9134231 | NCBI WGS metagenome assembly JAEEGL01 (sample SAMN16246548, study PRJNA631951) | gut metagenome | biome: gut microbiome; feature: rumen; material: fiber-attached | host: Bos | place: Iran: Karaj | collected 2018-10
CTCTCCTTCCTGCCGCTCAGCCACGTGGTGGAAGGGATCCTGGCTTCTTACGCGCCCTACTATCTGCTCGCGAAGGTCGACTATTACTATCTGAACGATTTCTCCTCTCTGACGGAGGCCCTGCCCAAGGTGCGGCCGACCGTCTTCTTCTCCGTGCCCAGATTCTACGAAAAGTTCTGGGAGCAGATCGGTGCGAACCGCATCGGAAAGCTCTGGCTCTCCGCGAAAGGGGGCCCCGGGAAGAAGGCGCTTGCTTCGCTCCTTCGCAAGGCGGTCCTGAAAAAGGCAGGGATCGACCGCTGCAGCCAGCTGATCGTCGGCTCCGCGCCCGTCAGCGAAGCCCTGCTGCTGCGCTTCCGGGCGCTCGGCATCGAGATCCACAACGCCTACGGGCAGACCGAGGCCCCGCTGATCACCATCAACCGCGTCGGGGACAACCGGATCCCCGGCATCGGCACGCCCCTGCCGGAAACGACGGTCACGGCGGAAGCGGACGGCGAGCTGATCGTCCGGGGCCCGCAGGTCGCGCTGGGATATTACGGCCTCGAGACCGATACGATCCGGGACGGCGTCCTGCGGACCGGCGACCTGGGCACGATCCGCGAGGACGGACATATCACCCTGCATGGGCGGAAGAAGGACTTCATCGTGACCGCGTACGGGAAAAACATCAGCATCCCGAAGATCGAAGAGCGCCTGAAGGACATCCCCGGCATCTCCGAAGCCGTCCTGATCGGCGAGGAGCGGCCCTACTGCACGGCCCTGCTCTGGCAGGAGGCGGAGATCCCGGATCTGGAGCTGCGGATCGAAGCGCTGAACCGCTCGCTCTCCCATCCGGAGCAGATCCGCAGATACCGGCTGATCGAGCGTCCGCTGAGCATCGGAGCGGGCGAGCTCACGCCGAACCTGAAGGTGAAGCGGGGCGCGGTCGAAGAGCACTTCCGGGAGATCATAGAGGAGATGTACCGTTGAGAAGCGCGCTGTTCCGAAAGATCTTAACCAGACTGGAAAAGCATACGCCGGACCGGCTGCTCCGCCTGCAGTATCAGATCCTGCTGAACACGACCGCGAGGGCCTTTTCCGTGCCGTCCGAACACATCCGGGCGCGGGATCCCGCGCGGGCGCTGCGCGAATACGCCGATTTTTCCCGCTCCTGCATGGAGCGGGGGCAGGCGGAGCCGGAGCGCCTGTACCGGGAGGCCTTCCGGACCGGCGCGCGGATCCGCAGGCTCTGCGGTTTCTCCGAGCCGGACGATCTCTGCCGGCTGGTCTTCTACCTTTACCGCAGCATCCGCATCCACATGCAGGGAGAGATCCCCGGCGAACTCCGCGTGACGGACTGCTATTTCAGCGCTTTCTACACGCCGGAGCAGTGCCGGCTCATGTCCTGCATCGATTCTGGCCTGATCGCCGGCCTCTTCGGGGGCAGCGCGCTGCGCTTCTCGCAGCGCATCACGGAAGGCTGCGGGGACTGTCGGGCGTGCTTCTGTGCAAAGAGCGGAAAGGAGATTTCATGAGCAGTATGTCTGCAAAGAAGACCGCCATCGTCGTGGGGACCGGCGCCGGCGGAGCGATGATCGCCAGGGAACTGCAGGGCCGCTTCCAGGTCACCATGCTGGAGGCCGGCAAGGACTTCCGGCCCTTTTCGCTCCCGATCGGCAAGATGGCGGGGCTGCGCCGCAGCGGGCTCTTCTTGGACGAGCGGATGATCCGCCTGCTGCTCCCCAACATGCTGGTGGAAAAGACCGCGGACATGGTCCTGGTACGCGGCATCGGCACGGGCGGGACCACGACCCTCGCGACTGGAAACGCCGTCCGCTGTGACGAGTCCCTGAAGGAGATCGGGATCGATCTGGATCCGGAATTCGACGAACTCTATCATGAACTCCCCATCACCTGCGATCATCAGGCGCGCTGGACCGACACGACCCGCCGGATGTTCCGCATCTTCGAGGAGATGGGGCTGGCTCCCGTCGTCACACCCAAGCTGCTGAACGCGCCGCAGTGCGTCGGATGCGGCCACTGCGCCATCGGCTGCCCCACGGGCGCCAAATGGGACGCCCGCGCGCTGGTCGAAGAGGCGCTCGCGAAAGGCGCGACGCTGGTCACGCAATGCCGGGTCACCGATCTGCGGATCCGCGGAAAAAACGTAACGGAAGTCCGGGCCAGAGAGCGCGGAAGACAGGTCTCCTATCAGGCGGATCTGGTCATCCTGGCGGCGGGCGGTCTCGGCACGCCGGTGATCCTGGAACGTTCCGGCATCCCCTGCAGCGCCAGCCTCTTCGTGGATCCGGTGCTCTGCGTGGCCGGGCCGCTGCCCGGCATCCGGCAGGACCGGCAGATCCTCATGCCCTTCATCAGCCAGCAGCCGGGCTACATCCTCTCGCCCTATATGGATTATCTCAGCTTCTTTTTCAATCGGGACTGGCGCTTGCCCATGCGCGACATCGCCAGCGTCATGATCAAGCTCGCCGACGAAGAGCGAGGCCGCACGGACGGCAAAAAGATCGACAAGACGATGAGCGCGGCAGACCGCGCGAATATGGAAAAGGCGCTCTCACAGAGCCGGGAGATCCTCGCGCGCATCGGCGTGGCCGAAAAAGACCAGTTCCTCGGCACGCTGAACGCCGGACATCCGGGCGGGATGCTCCCGCTGAGCCCGCTTGAAAAAGACAGCCTGCACCATCCCGCGCTCCCGGAGGATCTCTACGTCGCGGACGCGAGCATCCTGCCAAAAGCCATGGGAAATCCCCCGATCCTGACGATCATGGCGCTGGCCAAAAGGATCGCGAAGAAGCTTGCGTAAACGTCGGGGCCCTGCAGTCAGCTGAACAAAAAAGAACGCGCCGGCCGCGCCGGCGCGTTCTTTTTTTATTATTCCCCCTGTTTTACGATCTCCAACGACCTGCAGCAGGCATGCAGGGCCATGGCCTGGGCAAGCATGCTGGATTCGTTGCCGCAGATCAGCTGCGGCGCGCCGATGCTCAGCAGCCTGAAGAGCCGCATGGCACGGATCACCACGTCGAATGCCGCTGCGTTCCTCCCCACCCGCTGCTCGGCATCCTCGCGGACCAATGCGCAGTATTCGTCAAAAAGAGCTTCCTCCGCATCGGAGACGACTGCGTCTTTGCATTCTTGATAGTATTCCATCTCCTCGTCCGGGATCGCTTCGCCGGCCTCGATCCTGGCGGCGATCGATCTCATGTCGTTGACAGTCTCCATGCGATCGGCGATCTCCATCGCCTTGTCATGATCCAGGTCTCCGATCTCAAAATCGCGAAGATAGGTGTTCCAGACTTCCCGCAGATCTTCCGGCAGCGCCTGCGCGCCTTCTTCAAAGCGCTCCGGATCCAGCGCTTCCGCGATCCGGGCCAGCGCGGCGGTCAGTTCTTCCGTTCTCTCGATCACCCGCTCCGCGTCCGCTTCGTTCCAGTCCATCACACAGCGGTAGATGTTCTGCGCGTCGTCGTAAACGGCGGTGCCGATCCACTGCGGCACATAGAGCACGCCGGCCTCGTCGGTATGCGTGAACATTTCACGGATCGTTTCGGCAGGCGTGAAAAGGCGGGCGTTGTCGGCAGGGGTATAGAGCGCGATCTTCGAAGTATCCATCATGCAGCCTCCATTCTCTTTATCACATAGCATCGTTTTGATGTTTCCATGATAAAAGATCTAATGTTCCAAAAACGACGCATAGTCGGCGCATGATCCACGTCATCGTCAATTGCTGTTGATCCAATCTACGATAGCAGCGATATATGCCTTCTTTTGTTTTCTTTCAGGATGGCCGATCCTTAAGACCCTGATCTTTCTCCCCTGTGATCTGGCATCAAAATCTGCAAAAGGCATTTGTTTCTTGCCTACCGGTATGTATGTTGCCTCTGTGCATTCTAACTGATCAAAAAGGCGAGCCAGCCAATAATCATAGCAGGCTCCTGTAAAAAGAATAATATGGGTGGGTTTGATGACTTCGATCTCCTTTTTAATGACTTTCAGTTCGAAAATACAATGATCCCTCATGGAATCCGTTGTGGAATCTATCGTATCGGAGCCATTGCACTTTACCATATTCGTAAAAGCAACCGCCTCTAATCCCAATGCGCCAAACAATTCAGTGCATATCTCTTTTGTGTAACGCCAATAAGCCCAGCTTTTATTCCATAAGCAGGTTCTTGAATACCGGAATTCTTCCAGAAAGCCTTTCTCGTTCTGATTCTCCTCATAATCATGCGCAGGGATACCACGGGCATTCTTACCTATGAACAGGATCCTCTTGGCTTGATCGCAATACGCATCGCCCACAAACCAACATCCAACTGCTTTGGAATACAGGTTCGGATTCTCCGTTTTGCACTTTTGGCAGATCTGGCATGTGCCCATTTCCATTTCATCATAGAGAGAGATCAGCCTGTTCTCAATATCATTAGGCTTTCTGCTCCTCCTTTTTCCTGTTTTCACGTTTCCCTCTCTGCGTCAACGATCAGCGGCCTGGCAACGTGGTTGCAGTTGCGCACGCTTTCCACCTTGCGCCAGAAATCATTGATCCCCACAAAACATTGGTATTCAAACGATTCTTTTTCCTTTTCGTCCAGATCGATCCGTCTGCCGGGATCCCCGGGATCTTCCGGGACAAAGATTCCATCACTTCTCAACGCGATGCGGCAGTCGTCCCGGCCGGGAAAGGGCTGCGGCTCAAACGCAGCGATATACTCGTTCAGCAGCGCGCGGAACGCTCTGGTGCAGCCGATGCCGTCCGTGAGCGCCGCAAACGCCCCTTCCGGATAGTACTTGTCGGATTCCTTGTAGTGATTCAGCCGCCGCGAATAAGGATCCTTCGGATCATAGCGGAACCAGGAGAGCCGATCCTCTTCCTCGCTCACCTGGATCCGCCCGTAGAGATCCGTGCGGGACCCGCCGGAGACATCCCGGACTTCATAGTCAAAGCCTCCCTCATCCGGACGACCTCTGGCCGTCACATGATACAGATCATCCCCGATCGCGATCTCCGCCGCGATCCTGCTGCCGGGCCGGATGCGCAGGTCTCCTGCGAGCTCCCGCAGCCGCGCGCTCTTCAGGATCACGGCGAGCGCCTTTTCGACCGCCTCCGCTTCCGGCATCTCCAGGCGGATCGGCCCCGGCGCAAAGGACCGTTGCAGGCTCCCGACGTCTTCAAAGTCTTCGATCTTCAGTTTTCGGATCCGCACCGGTCCACCTCCTTTCTGCTTCCGATCTTAAGCAGATCATACCCCCCTGCGATGCCCGAATTCGGTGCATCAGGCACAGAAACCGATCCGCCGCTTCGGCTGCGCCTTGGCCGCGGCAGGGATCTCGATGTCCTCCGCGCAGATGGTCTCCACGTCTTTCTTTCGGATGGACTCGTAGTCCATGGCAAGCAGCCTCGCCGCCTGAGCCATCCTGGCCTTCTCGATCACGCTGCGCGCGTAGCGTCCGTTCCCGAAGTCCGCCTGCAGCCTTGCCGACTCGAAGATGCCGTTGAGCTTCACCACAGCTTCCTCCGTCAGCGTCAGTCCCTTGTGCTTCGCGATCAGCCGGGCGATCCCGCAGAGATCCTCCGCGTTGTAATCCGCAAAAGGCACGTGGAAGGCGATCCGGGAACGCAGGCCCGGGTTTTTGTCGAGGAAGCGTTCCATCTTGTCCGGATATCCGGCAAAGATCACGACCATGTCTTCCCTGTGATTCTCCATCTCCTGCACGATGGTGTTGATGGCTTCGTCGCCGAAAGAGCCGCTGCGATCATCGACCAGGGAATACGCCTCGTCGATGAACAGCACGCTGCCCTGCGCCTCTTTGAACTTCTCCTGGATGATCTGCGCGGTCCAGCCAACGTATCTCCCGACCAGATCCCCTCTGCCGCACTCGATGCACTTCCCCTTGGAGAGCAGCTCGTTCTCCTTCATGATCCGCGCGAAGAGCCTGGCGACCGTCGTCTTGGCCGTGCCGGGATTGCCGGTGAAGATCATGTGCATGGCCGGATGATCCTGCCTGAGCCCTTTGTCAGCAAAGAGCTTCTGGGCCTTGAAATACGCGAGCGCCTTGTCGATGACCTGCTTGGCCTCGCCGAGCCCGATCATCTCCTGCAGTTCATCGTAAGCGGAGCCCTTCGGCGCCGCCTTAGCCGCCTCCTTCCTCGCCGTCACGATCTCCTTATACTGCGGAAAGATGCCGGTCTTCAGCTTGTTGTTGTACCACTCGTCGAAGATCTCGTGGAGCTCCGGCGCCAGATAGGTCTCGTCCTCCGAGAGTTTGGCAAAGAGCTTTTTGTCCGTCCGGACGCCGTTCTCCTTCGCCAGCATCTTCAGGAAATCCTGCGCGCGCTCGCCGGAAACGTGCTCTTCGCGAAGTTCCACGATGCTCGTGCTCCCCAGCTCCTCGTAGAAGAGCGCCTTGGCCGCGCTGCATTCGCGCGGCAGGCAGAACACCGTCAGCACCTGGTGCCGGTATTTCTTCATCACCTCGCAGATCGTCTTTACGGTCTCTCTGCCGGCGTTTGCGCAGTCGTCCTCGCTGTCGTCATCCGCCAGATACCTTACGACCACGGCGCCGCCGCCGCAGCTGGCATACAGATTATCGTAAAGCGCCTGCGAAAAATCCTCGCCGGGCCTGAGATCCAGGAAACAGTAGCGGCGGCTGTGCAGTCTCCCGTTGGCATAGAGCGCCTGCAGGAGCGTGCGGTACAGCTTTTTCCGGGTATCCCTATCGTCCGTCTGCACCATGTAATGAACGGGATGGCCGCTGATCTGCTTTTTCGGGCTGCCCGCATAGATGCGTTCCAGTTCCGGGAGGAACGTGTCGCGGACCAGATAGTGCCGAATGCCCTCATAGAGCGCATCCCGATCGGCCTCGTCGAACACTTTTTCCCCGAAATCGAAGCCCCGATAACGATGCGGGTTCAGCCGCTGCAGTTCATACTGTTCCATGATCTCGTCGGCATCTTTGATGTAATCGGCGCGCTCCGCTTCATTCAGCAGGTCGGCGATCGCTGCCAGCGTCACTTCCTCGATCTCCGGATCGGATCCGTCGACCGGCAGCCGCAGCGCGGTGACAAAGGAACGCGCCCGCTCATCGACACGTATCGTCGGATCGCTGACCATGGCGCCGATCCGCACCGAGTCGGCGTCCGCGTCCGTGACAAAGAAGAAGGCTTTCATCCGCCCTTTTCGGTTGAAATTCTTGCTTGCCCTGTTGATCCTGCGCGTCTGCTCGCTCCTGGTCCTTCTGTCTTCATTTGCCTCGGCCCATTTTTCGTCCGTGATCGGGCAGCTGATCTGGTAAAACTGCATATGGCGTCACCTCCGTCGTTTCTCATCCGTATGGTCTCTTTTTCTTTACGGGCACATCGTAACAACAGTAACGCACCGTTAACGGTGCATAAAAACAGGGACCTGCCGAAAGATCGGCAGGCCACAGGATCAGGCGGCGTTATGCCAGGCCGAGGCCGAACCTGGCTAGATCTCTGTTCTCGGGCTGATATGGATCTTTGCAGTTTTCCGCCAGACTGCAGTAGAACGCGGCAAGCGCGTATGTTCTATGCTTTCTTGTTCAATTCTTCCGACACCACTTATAACATAACCTTTACGTTGTAGTTCTTGTTCATATTCCCATAAAAAGTAGTTTCTCATGTTGTTTTGATACATATTTCCGTCAAGCACCTCTTGAAACTTTTTATCCCCCCAATAATATGCTTCTTCCATTGTTTTTCTCATGTTCTTTGCCAGTTCAGACACATCGCCTTCATAACCACGAATCAGATCGTTTAACCGACTTCGAATGTCTGCGCGGCTTCCAATAGTCTTATAACGAAAACTTAACACTTCCATTCCCCAGCATTGAGAATTTGATACAAAGTCATACCGCCCCGAATAGCCAAAAAGCCCTTGAAATCAGGCGCTTTCGCCGATTCCAAGGGCTTTTTCTTTTTGCGTAATCTGATTTTGTCGGGCCAAAACGAGTGGCTCTGCGGTGGCTGGATTGGTATTGCCTTAACGATTGTACTTTGTAATGATAGCAAGGCTTATCGTTAAGGGAATAGAAACTATCGTTATTCGGTTTGTGCTTCCGGCTGTTCGGTGGTGACTTTGACGATAAACCTCTTTAGTACCTCGATTCGGTTTTCGACATCAATGCCATCCTCGTTCTGCTGGATAGGTATGGTTTCTAAAATCTCCTCCGTCTCATTATCTCGGAGCGCAAACGCGCCGTTTTGGCAGATGATATGGCGGTCGCCGTAAACCAGTCTCTGCCCCATTGAATCTCTGGATAGATGCTGCTCATCCGCTTCCTTCAGGTATGGCATATAGGTGTTAGAGGACCACTGCGACTTTGTCTGCATCACGGAGAACATATACGGCTTCTCTGCCACGTTGTTGTTGCTGTATTTCCCATAGCTTCCTGGACGGAAAGAACGGTACTTGACGTAGTAGTAGCGCCACGGATACTGGTTCGACTCTTCACAGGAAGAAATAAAGTCAGCCACAATCTTTGCGAGAAATTCATCCGTGAAAGATTCAGCCTTTGACAAAAGCTCAACCAGGATAGCACTTGTGTTCTCAAAGCCAATATAATTGGCGCTCTTATGGAACAGTTCATCCCATGCAATCTGCATCCCCTTGGAAGCAAACTGGTGCCGCCACTTATTTCGCTCCTGCTGGCTGTAATTACCAATGGCCATCATCGCGCAATCAATCAGATCCAGCTTGCAGGAGAAGAGGGATGCAAAGCGGTCTGCATAATCCACATGGTCGATACCGACAATGCTGATCTGGCCTTTGAGGTTTGGATGGTCTTCCAAGGCAAATACAAGCGACCCCTTATCAGGATGCTCCTCCAGGAAGGCTTTCTTTTCCTTCTCCTCCGCAATCTGGTTGACATTGAAACTGTTTTCAATAGAGTCGTCAATATCCCCATTCAGCATGACAGCATCCACTTGTCGGAGAATGGCGGGCAAACGGTTACGGTCCATTCTGTCGCTGACCTCATCTTCGGAGTTCTGGATCAGATTGTTGATGGAGCGGAGTCGCCGGATATAATCAGTCTCCGTTACCATTTCCCTGTTGCGCAGGTAGCTGGTGACCGCATACAGAAGGACGATGCGGTTTAAGGGGAACCGTCTCTGCCTTCCGCTTTTATCGGCATACGCATGGAGGCAATCCTCGAAAATGTCAATCTTGTTTGCCTTGTCCACAATAATTTTCCCATCCTCATGTGTATAGGACATACAGGAATTGAGAAAGTCGGTAGGGCTATTGTATCCGTCAATATAGCACCAGCAATCAAAGTAGGATTCCAGCGTTTCAATGTTTCGCAGAACCTTTTCCTTTTCACCGGTGAAATATTCGGTCAGCAGATCGAATTCATCCGAGCTTTTCCCCTGGGGAGATTCGCCTCCCTGGTAGCATAGCACATCGCAGATAAAGCGGAAGTACTTTAAAAATTCATCATCCGTAATCGCATCTTCCTCGCTACCGCTTCCTGAATCACGGTAACGCCAGAGCATATCCGTCCAGTCCCGGTCAATCTTCTGCATGACGCGCTTTGCGGCGGCATCGTCCACGGCACGGATGCACCGCTCCAGCTCTGCCTTAAAATGCTCGAAACGGGTCAGCGGCTTGCCACGCGAATTCATTTTGATATAGAGTTCGTCCGTCAGTCCCATGTCCTTGATAGGCAGGAAATAGAATGTGATCGCTCCTCCCTTGAGCTTCTCCCAGAGATCACCCACTTCTTTGAACCTGTCGTCTATGGCGTCAAGCATGACGAGCATGGAACTGATGGTGGGGTCTTTCTGCCAGTCCAGTGGGAACCACGCCTGGTCGATAATCTCCTCCGATAGTTTGCCTTCAAACGAAGGAACAAAGCGGGTAAGCTCCTTGCAAAAGTACCTGGCACTATAGCGCGTTTCATATCCAAAGTTGGAAAGGAAAGCACAGTCCTCTTCGGAAACGCCGCTTTTACTTGCGGCGTACCAGTGCAGGAGGAACAGCGTGGTCAGGCGCTGCTGGCCGTCCAAAGGCGTCATCACGCCGTTCTCGTCTATGTCCCCATAAACAAAATCCAGTGTGATAGACTCGCCTGTAATTGCATCATACAGAGAGGACAGAAACCTGTCGCGGACGCGGTTAATGTCCGGGTCAACTCTTCCCTGGGCATAGTCCCTCTGGATGATAGGAATAATGATTTTCTTCAGGTTGACGGTTTCCTGCCCGTCCGTGAAAGCCGTCTCGAAGATATCCATAAAGGAATGCAACGTAGTGTTCATTTATGCCTCCTCCACCATTGCAATCGGCTCTGGGAGATACTCGGCCAGCGCCTTGTTAATCGCATTTACATAAGCAGTCCTATCCGCTTGACCCCAGAAGTGAAGCTGGTTATCTTCTGACGGAGTATAATACTTGAGGAAGACCATCTTGGTGCAGAAAGGTATGTACTGGCCTTCCTTATCCATACTGACAATCAGATTGCGCTTCACGTCAAAGGTGGAATTGTTCAGGGCGGCATTGTCATCTGATCGTAGAAGGGCGAGATTACTGATTGAATGCAGATATTCCGCGTTACCTTGTACAGAGAGCAGTTCTATGACGCGCTGCTGCAAACTGTCGAATTCCGTTCTTTCCAGCTCGGGCTTGTCGATGGCAGCCTGCATGGCATTGGGCAATTCAATATCAGCGGTAACGGAACGGACGGAAGGAATATGAAGGGACAGCCATTCCTTCCACATTTCCTGCGTGCGGAGGCCTTCAGACTGTTGGGCATGGATATGTTCCAGCGACCAGGAGACCTTGCCCTTGCTGTCGAACTTAAACTTATCAAAGGGGAACCATTGTGTATGCTCGCCATTCTGGCGGACGGATTCCACATTGAACAAGAGCAG
>JAEEGL015652679.1_pt1 | contig 10888 bp, 13 predicted proteins | sample 9134231 | NCBI WGS metagenome assembly JAEEGL01 (sample SAMN16246548, study PRJNA631951) | gut metagenome | biome: gut microbiome; feature: rumen; material: fiber-attached | host: Bos | place: Iran: Karaj | collected 2018-10
CTTCCGGCAGGTCAGGCCGATGAGCGTGCGGCCGTATTCGGCCCGCTCGGACTCCCCTATACGGCGGATGGTGCTCTCGTCGCAGGCCAGTTACCCGTCCCGGCGGGACAGGAACGCTCCCCACCACACCAGCGGGTTGAACCAGTGGACGGCCAGGGCCGCTCCCCGCAGGGCCGACCATATATGGTCGCCGTGACGGTAATGGGTGGTCTCGTGCTCGATGACGTGGCGCAGAACGGTCTCATCCTCCGCGGCCTCCTCCGTAACGTAGACGGCGGGACGGAAAAGCCCGAACAGGCATGGCGTTTCCACCGCGCCGGTGATATATACCGGCAGAGGGCAGGCAGGACGGTCAAGTTTTCGTCTGCCGCGTCTCAATCTCACGGTCAGCGCCGCGTTCACCGCCGCGAACCATACGCCCGTCACGGCGGTGCCCGCCAGCCAAAGGGCGGTAAACGTGTCGGCTGTTATCACCGTCTTGTGCTCCGTGCCGCCCACGGACCAGTCCCTGTCCGTGTGGGTCAGTTCCTCCCGGGCGGCCTCATACTCCGTCTGCTGCCGGGGCAGCTCATAAACGGCTGTGGTGCCGTCAACGGTGACGTTCATCTGCGCAGAGCGCCCGAGGACCATGTCGCCGGATACGGCGGGCACCGCGTTCAGAACGCTGACGGCGGTCCTGCCGATGCTCACCGGCAGCAGCAGCCGCACGAGCACCAGCCCCCACAGCGCATACTGCAGCCGAAGGCTTATCCGCCCCTTAAGCAGATACCGCAGAGCGATTATTACCGCGATAAGCACCGATGAGGTTATGATCCACTCAACCCTCATTCTTCTCCTCCATATCCCGCAGGATGGCGTACAGTTCCTCCACCTCCGCTTTTGAGAGCGTCTGCTTTTTCGTCACGGCGCTGACCATAAGGCTCAGGCTTCCCTTATATACCCGGGAAAGGAGATCCTCCGTCTCCCGCAGGGCGGCGTCCTCCCTTTTCAGCAGAGGAAAAAAGGTCTTTTTCCCGCCGTCACTGTCGGAACCCACCGCCCCCTTGTCCTCAAGGCGGCGCAGGAGCGTCAGCGTGGTGCTGCGGTTCCAGCCCGTCTTCCGCTCCATGAGGTCGGTGGCCTCCCGCCCCGTCAGGGGTGAGCGGCTCCACAGGCACTCCATCACCTGCCACTCCGCCTCGGTAAGGGTTATGTTATCGTTGTCCATCACGTATGTCCTCCGTTTCTGTTTACGGCTGTAACCAGAATATAGCATATTTGTTTACAGTTGTCAACACTTCCGGCAAAAAAAGATCGGAGCGGTTTTTCCGCTCCGATCTCCGTATGTCAGATTTTATTCCTTCACGCTGCCGATGACGCCCTGGGCAAGACCGGCTATGCCCTGGATCTCGGAGGGGATGATGATCTTGGTGGCCTTGCCGTCGGCGGCGGCTGCAAAGGCCTCCATGGCTTTGAGCTTCAGCACCGCGTCGGTGGGGGCTGCCTCGTTGATGAGCTTGATACCGTCGGCGGTGGCCTTCTGGACCATGAGAATGGCCTCGGCCTGGCCCTGGGCCTCCAGCACCTGCTGCTCCTTCTTGGCGGTGGCCCGCAGTATGGCGGACTCCTTCTCGCCCTCGGCCTCCAGAATGGCGGCTCTCTTCTCACCCTCGGCCCGGAGGATGGCCTCGCGGCGCTCACGCTCGGCCTTCATCTGCTTCTCCATGGCGTTCTGAATCTCCTGGGGAGGCAGGATGTTCTTGAGCTCGACGCGGTTGACCTTGATGCCCCAGGGATCGGTGGCTTCGTCCAGGATGACCCGCATCTTGGAGTTGATGAGGTCGCGGCTGGTGAGGGTCTCGTCCAGCTCCAGCTCGCCTATGATGTTACGCAGAGTGGTGGCGGACAGGTTCTCAATGGCCAGCATGGGCTGCTCTATGCCGTAGGTATAGAGCTTGGGGTCGGTGATCTGGAAATACACCACCGTGTCGATCTGCATGGTGACGTTATCCTTGGTGATAACGGGCTGGGGCGGGAAATCCGCCACCTGCTCCTTGAGGGATACGATCTTTGCCACTCTCTCGATAAAGGGCACCTTGAAATGAAGTCCCACGCCCCATGTGGTGCTGTAAGCGCCCATGCGCTCTATGACGAAGGCCCTGGCCTGCTGCACCACGCGCACGTTGGCGGCGATGATGAACACCACGAGTATGGCAACTATTCCTATTGCTATCGGCATATTTTTATCCTCCTTTTTCCTCCGTGGAGGCGGGCTGGACCCGTCCCACTATAAGCTTTACTCCCTGGATGGCGACCGGCCTTACAAGGCTTCCTGCGGGGATCGTCTCTCCCCCGGCGGAGCGGGCGCTCCAGGTCTTGCCGTCCACGTAGACGGCGCCGGTCTCCCGTATGTTGTCTATGTCCTCGGTGACGGAGCAGACCATGCCCAGGATCCGGTCGGCGTTGGTGGGTTTCTTCCGTCTGTCAAGATACCGGCGGGCCACCGGACGCAGCAGGATAAGTATCGCGCCGCTGACAACGATGAACAGCGCCGCCTGCAGCCACACCGGGGCGTGGGCCGCCGCCGCTATAAGCGCGACGAGACTGCCTCCCGCGAACCACAACGACACGAGCCCCGCGGTCCCGGCCTCTACGGCCAGAAAGGCTATCATCAGCGCCAGCCACATATAAACCATACAGACGACCTCCTTTCGTCCCTTTTTACTGCATGATAATATCCATTGCCCCCGTTTGTCAATACACGTCAGACAATCACAGGATATGATGACGCTGTTTGATTGTGTATATTAACCAATCAAGCCGCCGGTTTTGTACCGGCGGCTTTCGGTCACGCGAAAAACACGTGATTTCCTATCTGCGTTACGTACTGTCTGTTGCGCCCTGCCCAGCAGGCGGCGGCCAGATAATCCATCACGAAAAAAAGACTCCCGTCCGTGACGTCCGTGCCCTCCAGGGCTATCTTCGCGGCGATGACGCTGTCCTCCGACGGGGTGCAGTACACGCTGCCGGAGTAAGCCGGGGTGAACTGCACGCCGCTGCGCCTGTCGAAGATAACGCCCTTCACCGTGGAGGGATAGGCTTCGTCGGCGACGCGGTTCATCACCACGCTTCCCACGGCTATCTTGCCCAGGAACGGCTCCACCCCCGCCTCCGCCTCTATGATGCGGCTCATCCAGTACAGATCCTCCGCGTCATAGAAGGCTGCCGCGCCGGGCGGCTCCCGCTCACCCGGCGTGACCCACAGCGTGCGGTTGTCCCCGTCCCAACGGGCGCTGCCGCCCAGGGCGGCGCACAGCGCGTCGGCGGGAACGACGAACCGGTCTTCCACAAGGCGGCAGCCCCCCGGCACGTAGAAGTACCTGCCGCCGCTCCGGATGTACTGCTCCCCTTCCCGGACGGTGACGCGGGTATCCCCCATCACCGCCTCGCCGGTGGCGGTGACCGGGTCCCATATTATCGCGTCAGCCCCCAGCGCCTCGCTGACGCTTCTGAAGGGCACCCACAGCACGCCTTCGTCCATGACGGCAAGGCCGTCGTCGATCACCATGCCTCTGGTGTAAGTTATCGGACACTCCTCCGATATGGGCGTCACGACGGCCATGGCCACCATGACAAGGGTGAGAATACTCTTCATACCTCTCCTTTCGTATTGGTATCCCTCACCCTGTCCGCGAAAAAGGGCGCAGACGGAAATCCGTCTGCACCCACAATCCTTTAATCTTTATATCTGCCGATGTTTACTGAGTTGCCTTCATGGTGAGATAGGCGTTGATGAAGCCGTCTATATCACCGTCCATCACCGCGCCGATGTTGCCGTTTTCATAACCGGTGCGGGCGTCCTTCGCCAGCGTGTAGGGCATGAACACGTAGGAGCGGATGGCGGAGCCGAAGTCTATCTTCATCTGGACGCCCTTAATGTCGGATATCTTCTCCAGATGCTCCCGCTCCTTTATCTCCGCCAGCTTTGCCCGGAGCATCGCCATGCAGTTGTCCCTGTTCTGGTACTGGCTGCGCTCCACCTGGGAGGAGACGACTATGCCCGTGGGAATGTGTATCAGGCGCACGGCGGAGGATGTCTTGTTGACCTTCTGTCCGCCGGCTCCGGAGGAGCGGAACACCTGCATCTCTATGTCCTCGTCCCGGATCTCAATATCGCTGGTATCGGTTATCTCCGGCATGACCTCCACCGCCGCGAAGCTGGTCTGACGGCGGCCGGAGGCGTCGAAGGGGGAAATGCGCACCAGGCGGTGGACGCCGTTCTCGCTCTTGAGGAAGCCGTAGGCGTTCTCGCCCTCTATCTTTATGGTGGCGGATTTTATGCCCGCCTCTTCGCCGTCGAGATAATCAAGAATGGTGTACTTGTATCCGTGGCGCTCTGCCCAGCGGGTGTACATGCGGTAGAGCATCTCGGCCCAGTCCTGGGCCTCGGTGCCGCCGGCGCCGGGGTGCAGCGTGAGGATGACGTTGTTGGCGTCGTACTCGCCGGAGAGCATGGTCTCAAGGCTGGACCGCTCCAGCTCGCTCTCGAACTTGGCGTAACCCTCTTCCAGCTCCCCGAGGACGCTGTCGTCCTCCTCCTCTATGGCTATCTCGCACAGGGTCAGCAGATCGTCGTAACTGCGCTCCAGCGCCTCGTAATGGGCCACCTTATTGCGCAGCTGCTTCAGCCGCTGCTGCACCTTCTGAGAACGCTGCAGATCGCTCCAGAAGCCTTCCTTCTCGCTCTCGGCCTCCAGGTCCTTTATCTCATCCCGGGCTTCGTCCAGCTTAAGGGCGCCCTTGAGCGTCTCCAGCCGGGGCTTCTGGGCGGTAAGCTTGGTCTTGTAATCCTCGTATTCTACTATCATATTCTCTCTACCTTTTTATCGCAGCGGCTCCGTGCCGCCTTATTTCATCTTTCGCTGGGTATGGGCGCCGCTGTGGGAAATATCATATCGTCGATATCCTGGGGCTCCCTGCCCTCTTCACGGCCGTCTTCCTTCATGTCTGCGCCTCCGATGATCAAAGCATACTGTTATCATATGCTCTATCCCGGAAACGTATGACGGCGTCAGCCCTGCTGCTCGCCGTTTTTATCCCGCACGAAGGGGTGCTTTATATTGGGGTCGGTGGTCTGACGGAAATCTATCTCGAAGGTCGGAAGGGACTTTATCAGCGCGCTCAGACTGCGGAAGCCGAAGTTGCGCACGTCGAAATCCGGCTGCTTCTTCACGATCAGATTGCCAAGATCCCCCATGTACACAAATCCGCTGTCGTCCGCCAGGTCCGCCACGGACTCCCCGATGAGCTTCACTATATTCTTCGGCACCTTCTCGCTCTTCTGGCGGGTCCTGGTCTTTTTTTCCGGCGCCTTCACCGTCTCCTGCCGGGGCTCTTCCTTTACGGCGGGAGCGTCGGCCTCCTGGGCGGCGGTCTCCGTCGCCTTCTGCCGGATGACCTCGATATATATGAACTTGTCGCAGGCCACGATAAAGGCTCCGGGCGTCTTCTTCTCTCCGATGCCGATGACCTTCATGCCCGCCTCCCGCAGCCGTACCGCCAAACGGGTGAAGTCCGAGTCGGAGGACACCAGCACGAAGCCGTCCACCTTGCCGGAGTACAGGATATCCATGGCGTCGATTATCATGGCAGAGTCGGTGGAGTTCTTGCCGGTCGTATAGCTGTACTGCTGTATGGGGGTAACGGCGTTTTCAAGCAGGGACGTCTTCCACTTCGTCACCGTGGGGTTCGTCCAGTCGCCGTAGATGCGCTTGATGGTGGGCGTGCCGTATATGGCCACCTCGTCCAGTATGCCCTTCAGGGATCCCCGGGGCACGTTGTCCGCGTCTATGAGCACGGCGAAGCGCAGGTTCATGCTCTTGTCGGGTTCCGCCGCCATATCTCCGCCCTCCTCTCTTCGTAAAGACTGCCTTTTCGGATATGGCAATTGTATCACATATTATTTGCCTGTTCAAGGGGGGTATTTCACGCCGTTTCACCCGCTTTTTCAACAAATCCACAGTTCTTTCCACCGTGTTCCAGTTTTTTCCTATCGGTTTTCGTCGAATCGGCGCAAAAAATATGCGATTGCGGCGAATTATTTTCTCTTTACTTTCCGCCTTGGAGATGGTACACTTGATTTGGCAATAATGTACATCATTTAATGTCAAAACACAAACCAATTTATACAACATACAAGGAGAGGTAATTACTATGAAGAAGTGGGTTTGCAGCATTTGCGGTTACGTTTTCGAGGGTCCCGAGGCTCCCGCCCAGTGCCCCCAGTGCCGTGCCCCCAAGGAGAAGTTCATCGAGCAGTCCGGCGACATGACCTGGGCCGCCGAGCACGTTCTGGGCGTGGCCAAAGACGTTCCCGAGGATATCAAGCAGGGTCTGAGAGAGAACTTCAACGGCGAGTGCAGCGAGGTCGGCATGTATCTGGCCATGAGCCGCGTCGCCTATCGCGAGGGCTATCCCGAGATCGGCGAGTACTGGAAGACCGCCGCCTTTGAGGAGGCCGAGCACGCCGCCAAGTTCGCCGAGCTGCTGGGCGAGGTCCTGACCGACTCCACCAAGAAGAACCTGCAGATGAGAGTCGAGGCCGAGAACGGCGCCACCGCCGGCAAGACCGAGCTTGCCAAGAAGGCCAAGGAGCTGAACCTTGACGCCATCCACGACACCGTTCATGAGATGGCCCGCGACGAGGCCCGCCACGGCAAGGCCTTCGCCGGACTGCTGAAGAGATACTTCGGCGAGTAATAAAAAGCGCATAGAAAAGCGGGAACAGGCTCACCTGTTCCCGCTTTTATTATGGTATATCGTCAGTCTTTACTTGCGGGCTTGTACCGCATGCCAAAACAAATTGTCAAAACATCTTGCCACTTAAGGGCGGCGGGTATATAATCAAATCGGCGGATAAACCGCCTACTATGAAAGGAGATTTTATTATGCTGAGTATAATCCTCTCACTCGTTCTGGGTGGCGTGGCCGGATGGCTGGCCGGCAAGATCATGAAGATGGAGAACAGCCTTCTCATAAACGTCATCCTTGGCCTGGTGGGCGGCGTCGTCGGCGGCTGGATAGGAAACCTGCTGAACATCAGCGGCGGCCTCATCGTCAGCCTTCTGCTGGCCGTGGTGGGCGCGTGCCTGGTGCTCTGGCTGTACAAGGTGCTTATCAAGAAGAAATAAGTCCATATCACGGGAGGGCGGCTCAGCCGCCCTCTTTTTTTGCGCCGCGTATTGCAATCGGGGCGGTTTTCGGTTATTCTTTAGTAAGACAGCGGATTAAATATCAGCCGATATTCAAGGAGGATCACAATGAGCAGTTACGATTTTACAAAGCTGGCCGCGGAGCGTTATTCCGTGCGCAAATTTGCCGACAGACCCATACCGAAGGAGGCTCTCGACGCCATTCTTGCCGCCGGGGACCTGGCCCCAACGGCGGTGAACTATCAGCCCCAGCGCATCCTCGTCATCGAGAGCGCCGAGGCCCGCGAAAAGCTGAAAAACTGCACCCGTTCCCACTTCAACTGCGCCGCCGCCCTGCTTGTGTGCTACGATAAGGACGAGGCGTGGAAGCGCAGTTTTGACGGCAAGTGCAGCGGCGACATAGACGCGTCCATCGTCACTACCCATATGATGCTCAAGGCCTGGGAACTGGGTATCGGCTCCACGTGGGTCATGGCCTTCGACCCGGAGGCCATGAAGCGGGAGTTCAGCGTCCCCGACAACCTGGAGATGACCGCCCTGCTGCCCCTGGGCTATCCCGCCGACGACGCCGAACCATCCCCCCGCCACGCCCAGCGCAAGGGCGCTGACGCCGTCGTCACCCGGGACAGTTTCTGATTTCGTCGCGTTTAACGATAAAAAATCCGCAGATGACCCGCCGCATCGTCATTTTTTGTATTGACAAGAGGACGATTTCGGGTAAAATTTCAGTGTTGGAAATCAAACTTTTCTGAAAGGAAGCTTTTTAAAATGCCCGGTACTATATCCAGAGGTATCCGCGCCCCCATGATCCGCGAGGGCGACGACATAGTCGCCATAGTGGCCGACTCCATCGAAAAAGCCATGGCCGAGGACGGCTTCAGGCTGAACACCCGGGACGTGGTGTGCGTCACCGAGTCCGTGGTCGCCCGTTCCGACGGCAACTACTGCACCGTGGACGACATCGCCGCCGACATCAAAAACAAGTTCGGCAGCGGCACCATCGGTCTCATCTTCCCCATCACCAGCCGCAACCGCTTCGCCATCTGTCTGCGGGGCATCGCCCGGGGCGCCGAGAAGATAGTCCTCATGCTCTCCTATCCCTCCGACGAGGTGGGCAACCATCTCATCAGCGAGGACCAGCTTCTGGACAGCGGCATCCAGCCTTACAGCGACGTGCTGTCCCTCGAGCGTTTCCGTGAGCTGTTCGGCTATCAGAAGCACACCTTCACCGGCGTGGACTACATAGACTACTACAAGTCCCTCATCGAGGAGGAGAACTGCCAGTGCGAGATAATCTTCGGCAACCGTCCCGAGGCGATCCTCGACTACACGAAGAAGGTCCTGTGCTGCGACATCCACAGCCGTGAGCTGTCCTCCCGCCGCGTCAAGGCCGCCGGCGGCGAGATCGTGCTGACCATGTGCGACATCATGAACGAGTCCGTCAACGGCTCCGGCTGGTGCCCCTACGGTCTGCTGGGCTCCAACAAAGCCACCGAGGAGAAGATAAAGCTCTTCCCCCGCAACGCCCAGGCCGTGGCCGAGGCCATCCAGGCCGAGCTTTACAAGCGCACCGGCGTGCTGGTGGAGGCGATGATCTACGGCGACGGCGCCTTCAAGGATCCCGTGGGCAAGATCTGGGAGCTGGCCGACCCCATGGTGGGCGCCGGCTGGACCAAAGGTCTGGAGGGTCTTCCCAACGAGCTGAAGATAAAGTACCTTGAGGACAATGATTTCGCCCATCTTTCCGGCGACGAGCTGACCAGCGCCGTCAAGGCCGCCATAGCCGCCAAGAGCGGCGACCTTAAGGGTCAGATGGCCTCCGAGGGCACCACTCCCCGCCGTCTTACCGATCTGCTGGGCAGTCTTGCCGACCTGACCTCCGGCTCCGGTGACAAGGGCACCCCCATAGTGCTGGTGCAGAACTATTTCATGAACTACGCCAACTGAACTTGAGCAAAAAAGAACCCCCGTTCGTGAGAACGGGGGTTTTTTATCGCGTTTCTTACTTGAACAGCTTTTTCACGAAGTCGCGGGCACTGGCGCGCCACACGTTCCACTCGTGACGGCCCTTGTAAGTCCTGTACTCGATGTTGTAGCCCTTGTCGATAAAGGGCTGCACGTCGGAGGGCGTGTACTCGATGCGGGGGTCCGCGTCGCCGCAGGTGACGTAGACGAACTTCATAACGCTGTTGAAGCTCTCCTTCGTGGCGAAAAGCTCCGAGAAGTCGTAGTCCGTGTTCTTTACGGGGAAACCCTCGCCGGAGGAGAAGAAGCCCGCGTTGGCGAAGAGGTCGGGACGTCCGAAGGCTACGCGGCGGGAGTGGCCGCCGCCCATGGAAAGGCCCGCCACGGCCCGGTGCTCCCTGTCGGCGATGGTGCGGTAGTTCTCGTCGATGAAGGGCACGCAGTCGTTGCAGATGACGTCAACTATGCTCTGCTCCTGGAACTCGTCGGGGGCGATCTCCTTGTAGGCGTAGCCGTTGTTGGCCACGACTATCATGGGCACGGCGTCGCCGGAGGCGATGAGGTTGTCGAGTATCATGTCAAGCTTGCCGGACTGGAACCAGCACACCTCATCCTCGCCGCCGCCGTGCTGGATATAAAGCACCGGATAGCTGTCGGTGCCCTTCTTGTACCCGGGGGGCGTGTAGACCCAGCAGGGGCGCATGCGGCCGGTGGCTGAGGAATAGTATATCTCTCTGGTCAGGGCGCCGTGGGGCACGTCCTGCAGCTGATACACGGGGTCGTCGGGCAGGTCGATGAAGTTGCGGATGCCGCCGTCGTAGCCGTAGGGGCTGCCGAAGTTTATCACGTCGACACCGTCCACGGAGAAGAATATGTCGTGATAGCCGGGACCCGGGTCGATGGTGCAGTACCAGTACCCGTCGTCGTGCTTTTCGAGGTCGACGGTCTCCTTGACGTCGGCTCCCCTGCCGCCGGGCTTGAAATCGTCCGGACGGGAGCGCACGTAGTTATTGACGGTGTACTTCACCTGGACCTTTTTCGCGTCGGGGGCGTAGAAGCTCAGCTCGGCGGTGCCGTCCTCCTGAGCGCGGACGCCGGGAACGTTTTTGAAGGGCTCCCGGTTGGGAGCGCCGGCCTGACGGGGATTGCCCAGTTTGGCCATGGGCACCTTTGCCTTCTGCACCGGGTCGTAGCAGAGAAGATGGGAATTGAGCGACTGATTGAATCTGTCCATTTTTTCTCCTTCCTCGATGTCGCAACGTGGTTTTCCGATAAGATAATTGTACACAAATATCAAACAAAAAGCAAGATGCGCCGCCCCTTTACAATCATCCGCCGGCCGCGTATAATAGCCTCACGAATCTTTCCGGGGAGATGTGCGCAATGAAGACTGATGAGATAATGGTTTCCCAGCTGTCCGCTCTGGTGGACGGCGTGCCCCACTTCATCGCAAACCTGTCAAACGCCTCGGCGCTTGTCTACGGCGCCATGGAGGATATAAACTGGGCCGGATTCTATCTGCTTGAGGGTACCATGCTGGTGCTGGGGCCATTTCAGGGCAAGCACGCCTGCATAGAGATTCCCGTGGGGCGGGGCGTGTGCGGCACGTGTGTGGAGCGGGGCGAGACCATCGTGGTGCCGGACGTGCACGAGTTCCCCGGCCACATCGCCTGCGACAGCGCTTCCCGGTCGGAGATAGTGGTGCCCATCAGGAAAGACGGCAAAGTCATCGC
>JAEEGL015688550.1_pt1 | contig 10888 bp, 9 predicted proteins | sample 9134231 | NCBI WGS metagenome assembly JAEEGL01 (sample SAMN16246548, study PRJNA631951) | gut metagenome | biome: gut microbiome; feature: rumen; material: fiber-attached | host: Bos | place: Iran: Karaj | collected 2018-10
CGGGCGTGCTCCTGAACGTCTATCATAAGGACCTGTCCTGAACAACGGATCGGCCGATCGTGAGATCGGCTGATTTTTTTGCAAAAACCCCTTGACAAGTATATCGAGGCGTGATATATATTATATCGAACTGCGATACATCGAGGTGGAATACATGGACAACAGGATCGAACGGGTCTACGTCCCGATGACCGAGACCGGCTTCTACATCCTCTACTGTCTGCGGACGCCGCAGCACGGCTACGGCATCGCCCGGCAGGTAGAGCAGATGACGAACGGCGAGCTCGCGATCGGCGCGGGCACGATGTACGGGACGCTCTCGAAGATGGAAAAAGACGGCCTGATCGTCTTTGACCGGGAGGAGGAAAAACGCCGGCTCTACCGCATCACGGCGCTCGGCGGGGAAGTGCTGGATCGAGAGATCCGGCGGATCGAAAGACTGTATCAAAACAGCAGGGGGGAGAAATACGATGGCTGACACGGTGACGAAGATCAGATTCTGGACGATCGCGGACTTTCGGGAAGAGGAAGACTGGCTGCGCGAGATGGCGCGCGGCGGCCTGCACCTCCTGCGGATGGTCGTGCCCTGCTTTTATATCTTTGAAAAGGGCGAGCCGCGCGACGTGATCTATCGGCTGGACTTTACCAACGACGCCGAGAGCGGCGACTACGCGCGCATGCTCGGCGAGTTCGGCTGGGAAAACTGCGGGCGCTGCATGGGCTGGATCTACTGGCGCCGAGACGCCGACGCGATCGCGAACGAGGCCGAGGGCGAGCTGTTCTCCGACGACGAGAGCCGGCTCGACATGGTGAAAAAGGTCGTGCAGACGCGCATGCTGCCGCTGCTGATCATCTTCCTGTGCTGCGTGCTGCCGCAGTTCGTCCGCGCGCTCGACGGGAAGAACCTGTATGCGAACGGTTTTTTCCTGTGGTTCTTCGCGGTGATGACCGTGCTGTACGTCTATCTGATCGTCCACTGCGGCGGAAAGCTGCGCAGGATGCAGAAAGAGCTCGAGCGGGAATGAAAATCGCATAGACCTCGATCGGGGCGCCGGGCGGCGCCCCGATTATTTGCGCTTTGTTCACACTTTCGGCGCGCGTTTTGATATATTGTCGATGAAAGAGAAAAAACGGAAAAATATGCCGAAAACGATACGGAGGACAAAGCCTTGAGCAGTTTGAAGAATATGCCCGTCGGGGGCCAGATCGTCATTTTTGTGATCCTCGCGCTCTTTGCGCTGGCCGTGGTGCTGCTGTTCCACATCGCCGCGCGCTACCGCCTGCTCGCCTCGAAGGCGACGGGCGACGGCCGGGACGAGGACGGCCGCGGCTGGCGCGCGCAGCTGCTCGGCGAATACGCCGCGGCGTACAAAAAGTACGGCGCGGAGGTCAACACGCCCGCGATCATCAGCGACGTGATGGGACGCAGGCTGCGCGGCCTGCTGCTGTGCGAGCGCTATCTCAACAACGCCGTGTCGCTGTTCGTCACGCTCGGCCTCTTCGGCACCTTCCTCGGACTGAGCCTCGCGGTCGTCTCGCTGACCGAGCTGATCGGCTACTCGAACACCTCCGAGTGGCTCAGCGTGCTCGACAGCGTCGGCGGCGGGCTGCTCTCCGCGCTCTCCGGCATGGGCGTGGCCTTCTACACCTCGCTCGTCGGCGCGGGCTGCTCGATCCTGCTGACGATCCTGCGCACGATCTTCAGCCCCCAGAGTGCGCGCGAGCAGTTCGAGACGCGGCTCGAGCTCTGGCTCGACGATGAGGTCGCCCCGACGCTCGGCTTTGCCGCGGCGAAGGACGACGCCTCGCTCGTGCGCGCCATGATCGACGCCATGGGCGCGACGGCCGCGGAGATCCGCAAGTCCCTGCTGGACGCCGCGGCCAACTACGGCACGGCCACCGCCGCCTCCGCCGCCTCCTTCCGCGAGAGCCTCGCGATCTGCGAGAGCGAGGTGCAGAAGTTCAACGCCGCCGTCGCCACCTTCAAGGAGGGCGTGCACGACTTCTCCGAGGTGGACTACAACCTGCGCGGCAGCGTCGAGCGTATGGATCTCGCCGTGCGCGATCTCTCCTCGGCGATGCGCGAGATCAACCGCCGCATGGAAGGGGCCAGGTGACATGAGAAGGAACTACCGCTCGCGCGGCGGGGTCTCCGCCGCGGCGGAGGGGGAGCAGGGCTTCTGGCCGTCCTACGCCGACATGATGTCGGCCGTGGCGCTGATCCTGTTCTTCCTGATGCTGCTGAGCTATATTCAGAACCTCATCACCGGCAACGACCTGCAGAACACGCAGGAGGTCCTCGCCGAGACGCGCGCGACGCTCGATCTGACGCTCGCGCAGGTGGACGAGGCCAAGAGCGATCTCGAAAAAGTGACGATCGATCTGGCCGAGGCGAAGCTGACGCTCGACGAGCAGAAGGGCCGACTCGAGGAGCAGAACGCGCAGCTCGCCACCCAGAAGGACGAGCTGGCCGCGCAGGACAAGCTCCTGGCCGACCAGAAGGCGCTCATCGGCGAGCAGGAGCAGTACCTGAAGGCCGCGAACAAGGAGCTGCTGGAGATGCGCAGCCGGATGCAGACCATCGCCGTGCTGCGCCTGTCGATCCTCGAGCAGATCCGCGACAGCGTCGTGGGCGTCATGGGCGACGCGAGCAAGGTCACGATCGGTGACAACGGCTCGATCGTGCTCAACGAGGGCGTGTTCTTCGACGTCGGCTCCTCGGCGATCAAGCCCGGCGCGCGGCCGACGCTCGACCGTCTCGTCACCGTGTTCCGGACCTTCCTGGCCGACAGCGAGAACGCCAAATACGTCGACAGCATCGTCATCTCCGGCCACACCGACTCCACCGGAACGGACGAGCAGAACCGCAAGCTCTCCACCGAGCGCGCGAACGCCGTGCTGGGCTACCTGCTCGAGAGCGGCAAGGGCGAGCTGAACGAGTACGCGCAGTACTTCTGCGCCGCCGGCTACGGCGAGACGCGCCCCGTCGCCGACAACGACACGGCCGAGGGCCGCGCGCAGAACCGCCGCATCGAGATCTCGATCATCCTGCGCGACGACACGATCATGGACATCGTCGAGAGCTATCTCAAGATGGACGTGCCGGAGGGCGCGGTGAACGGAGGCTGAAGCCTCAAAACGAGAACTCCCCGGGCCGCAGGGCCCGGGGAGTTGTCAGCTTGTCAAAAAAGTCCTCGTCGGTCTTTTTTGACTGCGCTTCTGCCGCCGCGCATTTTGGCTGGCAGCCAAAATGCGGTTTACCTGAAAAAGGCCGAAATAACAGCTTTTTCAGACGGCGGCTGATCGTACTCGAGGCGGGCCCTTCGCCCCCTCGAGCTCCCCCGCTGCTCTGTTTACAAAATCTTTCGCGAGGGTTTTTGACAGTCTCACGAGAACTCCCCGGGCCGCAGGGCCCGGGGAGTTCTCGTTTTGCGCCGCGGAGACTGGAATCTTCGCGCGCGCTGTGCTATGATACCCCCATGAGACGCGCGGATGAGAAAAAATCCATATTCGACTTCTCGCTGCTGCCGGCGGTGCTGGCCCTCGCGGGGCCGACGATGCTCGAGCAGCTGATCCAGACGGCGGTGCAGTACATCGACACGGCCATGGTCGGCTCGCTCGGCACGGCGGCGACCGCCGCGGTCGGCAGCACGGTCACGGTCAACTGGCTGATCGGCAGCACGGTCGCGGCCTTCGGCATCGGCTTCCTGGCGCAGATCTCCCAGGCCTTCGGCGCGGGGGAGGAGGAGAGGGCCCGCCGCGCCGCGGCGCAGTCCGTGCTCGCGGCGCTGGTCCTCGGGACGCTTTTCACGGCGCTGACGCTCTCGCTGAGCGCGCGCGTGCCGGCGTGGATGCAGGTCGCGCCCTCGCTGCGCGCGGAGGCGGCGCGCTATTTCTTCATCCTCTATCTGCCGATGCTGCCGCGCACGGCGCTGATCCTCTTCGGGACGGTGCTGCGCGCCGCGGGGGACACGAAAACGCCGATGCGCATCGGGCTGCGGCTCAACGTCCTCAACGTCGTGCTGAACTTCCTGCTGATCTACGACACGCGCGGCGTCGTCCTGCTCGGCCGGAGCGTGACGATCCCGGGCGCGGGCTGGGGCGTCGCGGGCGCGGCGGCCGCGAGCGCGATCGCCTTCCTCTACGGCGGGCTCGCCGTGACGCACGCGCTACTGCGGCATGAGAGGGTCTCCCCGCGCGGCTTTTCGATCGCGCCGGAGGGCAGCGTGCTGCGGCCCTGTCTGCGCGTGGCCTTCCCGAACATGCTCCAGCGCTTCGGCACCTCGCTGGGCTACGTGGCCTTCGCCGCGATGATCAACGCCCTGGGCGAAACGGCCACCGCGGCGCACACGATCGCCAACACCGTCGAGAGCGCGTTCTACATCCCCGGCTTCGGCATGATGAGCGCGGCCGCCACGCTGACCGGCAACGCCGTCGGCGCGCGCGACGAGCGGCGGCGGCGCGGCACGGCGCGGCTGATCTTCCTGTGCGAGATCGCGATGATGATCGTCTCGGGCGCGCTGCTTTTCGCCTTCGCCCCGCAGATGGTCCGGCTGTTCAGCCGCGACGCCGCCGTGATCCTGCTGGGGAGCACGGTGCTGCGCATGGTCGCGCTCTCCGAGCCCTTCTACGGCGTGTCCATCGTCATCGAGGGCATGCTGCAGGGCGCGGGACAGACCGTGCGGCCGCTGATTTTCAACCTCTGCGGCATGTGGGGCGTGCGCATCGCGGGCACCTTCGTATGCACCCGGCTGCTCGGCATGGGCCTCGTCGCGGCCTGGGGCTGCATGATCGCGCACAATCTGCTGCTCTTCGCGCTGTATCTGGGCTGCTACCTCCGCGGCCGCTGGCTGCCGGAGGGCATGAGAAGAGAAAGGAGCGGATGAGAGATGAAAAAAGACCGCCCGCCGCGGTATCATATCATTTGGATGCTGGCCCAGCCGCTCGCGTTCGCGGCGTTCTTCGTGCTCGGCGCATGGCTCGACGGCGCGCTGTGGCAGAGCGCGGCGCAGACAGCGGAGACGGGCGGCCACCCCGCGCCGGTCTTCTCGCTGCTGCTGACGGCGCTCGGCGCGCTCGTCTGCCTCACGGTCTTTGTGATCGCTCTCGCGCGGCTGATCCTCTGCCTGCGGCGGAGAAGGAGGGCGTGCGCGCCGGCGAAAGCCCCGCCCGCCGCGGAGCGGGTCTGCCCCGGCTGCGGCGCGGCGGCGGACGGGGACGTCTGCCCGTACTGCGGGACAGAGCTGCGATAGGATAAAGAAAAGGGACAGGAAAAGCATCGTTTTCCTGTCCCTTTTCCCTGCCCGCCGCCGGATCAGGCCCTGGTATAGTTCCAGTTGCGGACCGATTCGTAGGTGCGCATGTAGTAGTTGCCGAACTTGTAGGTGATGAAGCGCTCCTCGTGCTCCATCGTCGGATCGAAGATGTAGAGCGTGCCGTCGATCTCGATCTCGGCCCAGCCGTGCGGATGGCGCTGCGTGTCGACGATGCCGCTGTAGCAGACCGTGTCGTAGCCGAGCGGACGCGAGAGCGCCCAGAAGGCGGCCGCGAAGCAGTAGCAGTTGCCCTTGCCGCTCGAGAGCATGCGCTTGGCCATGTCGGTCTCCCAGCCGGTCTGTCCGAAGCCGAGGAAATCGCCGCCGAGATACTGGCACTCGTAGGTCACGTAGTCGTACACGGCCTTGAGCATCTCCTCGCTGCTCATCGTCGCAGGGTCGACCAGCTCGCGCAGCTTTTCGCGCACGATCGCGTCGAGCTCGGCGTCGCCGCTGGTGTAGACGCCGTCGCCGTCAAAGGAGAAGCCCTTGTACGAATCGTTGATGAGAGGGAGGCCGTCGGCCCCGATGCCGTGCAGCTCGCCGTTGAGGAAGAACAGACCGGGCTTGAGCAGCGGCAGCGGCGTGCTGGAGGTCCAGCTCTCGTTCTCGCCCTCCTGCGTACAGTCGTGGGAGATAATGGCCTCGGCGATGGCGGGGAAGTCCGGATCCTTGAGCGAGACGTCGGCGATCGCGCCGATCTCGGCATAGTCCGTATGCTCCGTGCCCCGGCGGCCGCAGAGGCGGTTGAAGATCAGCACGGCGTCGCGGCGGGACAGCTCGTCATAGGGCGAGACGCTGCCGCTTTGCAGCCAGCCGCGCTCGGCGGCGAGGCAGAAGGCGGGATAATAGGCGTCGTTCTCGCTCACGTTCTCAAAAGCCGGATGCTCGGCGCTCGCGGGGAAGAAAGCGCTGAGGAGCTGGAAAAAGTCGCCGCAGGTGACGGCCTCGTCGGGGTGGAGGCGGCTGCCGGAGAGCACGCCGAGATCCTTGAGCGTCGCGGCCGCGGTGTAGTAAGGCGCGGAGGCGTCCACGTCCGTGAAGCGGCCGGAGCCCTCCGCCGTCGTATCCAGCAGCGAATAGAGGATCTGCACCGCCTCGCCGCGGGTGAGCGCGGCTTTCGGGCGGAAGAACTGCGAGCTGTCGAGCTTCAGATAGGCCTCGTGGTGGCCGGAGACGCTCTCGTCGCGGAAGGCGATGGCGTATCGGGCGCTGTAGGCCATGTTCTCATAGACGCGGATCTCGCTGCGGTCCTCGAGACTGCCGCGCGCGTCCGCCCAGCCGAGGAAGGTGTAGCCGGGGATCTCCGGCGCCTCGGGCAGCGTCAGCGTGCTGCCGCTCTCGGGGACGTCGAGGACGATCGTCTCGCCGCCGGGGACGTAGCAGGTGACGCTCAGCGGGACTGGAGCGGGCGGCTCCTCCTCGAGCGGCTTGAAGAGGACGCCGACCTTTGCAAGATAGACCATCCCGCACATCGCCGCGGCGACGGCAAAGACCACGACGGCAAAAACGCGCCAGACCACGAGCTCGGCCGAGAGCTTTCTTTCGTAAGCGGTCGGCGCGGACTCGATCTCCTCCGTCTTCTTTTTCGCTTTCTCTTTCGTCTGCATGCTTTTCTCATCCTTTGGGGAATTCTGCCGCGCCGCCCGGTGGAGGAACGGCGCAAATTACATTATATCACAGCAAAATCGAAATGTGGAGAAAAAGTTGCGGGAAATCCGTTTTTTCTTTTCTTTCCGACCGCCTGCGTCTGTGACGGAACTGTGACGAAGGCTGTGCTATGATCGGGGCGAAAAGAAGGAACGACGCGCCGGCGCCCCGCGCGGCGGCAAATTCAAAAACGGAGGTTGACGAACATGGAAGCGAACAAACTGATAAAGATCCTCGAGTGGCTGTTCACGCCGGTGCCGGGGGCTTACGAGTACAGAGCCTACACGGGCTTCGAGCTGTTCTGCTGAACCGCGGCGGACAAGAACAGGAAAAAAGAAAACCCTCCCGCGTTCCCGTCCGTGCAGGCGGACGGGAACGCGGGAGGGTTTTTGTGCGCAGGGAGGGGCTTTTGGCAGGGGCCGCCGCCCGCCCTCTCACTGCAGACTGTACCAGAGCATCCACTGCCGCAGGGTCCGCGGCCGGAAGCGGGCGGCGAAGGCCCGGTGCCTCGCCAGCTCCTCCTCGTTCGGCGCCGCCGGAGAGAAGAAGCAGCGGTCATAGAGCGCGGCCATCTCCCGCGCCTCGGCCTCGTCGGCAAGCAGGTAGTGCCAGGGCACGCGCGCGAAATACTGCTGCAGGGATTCCTCCGGCCGACGCGGGTAGCCCTTGCCGCGCAGGTCGCACAGCAGCAGCTCCAGATCCATCTTCAGCCGCGTGGAGGGATCCGCCGCCGCGTAGCGCCGCGCCCGCCGCCGCTGCTGCCAGAAGCGGATCGCGAGCAGGACCGCCGGCAGCGCGACGGGGATCAGGAGCAGCAGCCACAGCCGGCGCGGGGCTGCGCTCTGTTCTTCCGCCGCGGGCGTCTCCGCCTCCGGCTCCGTCTCGTCCCGGGCGGGCGGCGTCGGCAGAGGATCGGCGTTGCTGCCCATGACACCGCCGGGCTGCGTCTGCGCGGCGTCCGTCGCGTCCTTGCCCGGATCCGTGAGATGCTCGCGTTCCTCGTCGGCGGTCAGCCAGCCCTCTTCGTCGTTTTTGAAGCCGGGGGTCGCCTCCAGCGTCACCCAGCCGTATCCGTCGAGATAGCACTCGCACCAGGCGTGTGCGTCTCCGGGGCCGAGCGGCGTGAAGATCTCGCCGACCAGCTCGCTCCGGTAACCCTGCACGTAGCGGGCGGGCACGCCGACGCTGCGCGAGAGAAGCACGGCGGCGGTGGCGTACCAGGAGCAGTAGCCCTCCCGGACCTCAAAGAGCAGCCAGTCGAGAAAATCCACGTCCTCCGGCACTTGCCCGGGGCTGGGGGTATAGTCGTACTTCTCCTGAAGGAAGGCCGCGATGGCCGAGACCTTTTCATAGTCGTCGGCACAGTCCGCGGTGATCATCTCCGCCAGCGCGCGGGCGCGCTCCGAGACGAGGGAGTCGTCGAGATAGACGCTGCGGATCCGCGCGGCGCGGCGGGCGAGGAGGCGCTCGAGGTTCACGTCGTCCGAAAGATCCAGACGGAAATAGCGCTCAAAGTCCTGCGCCACCCAGCGCCAGAGAGAGCCGCTGGCCTCCGGCTCATAGACCGTCCCCGCCGCGGCGGAGATCAGCGCGCCGCGGGTCCGGGCGTTGGATTCGAGATAATCGATCCGGTACCAGACCTCGTCCCGCTGGACGTAGTCGAAGAGACTGCCCGTGGGCGCGTCGGCGTAAGGGAAGCGGTCGGCGTCGGTGAAGACGTGGGTCGCGTTCATCGGGACGAACATCGTCCGCACATTCAGATCCCGGCAGATCAGATAGACGTTGTTGGGACGGAAGTAGTCGGAGAACGCCGCCCCGTCGTTTTCGCCCAGCAGCCGCCAGAGCGCAAAAGCGCGCTCGGCGGTGTCCAGCTTCCAGTTGAGGAGCTCCGCGTCCTTCGGCTCGAGCGAGCTGCTCCAGCTGCGGCCGTCGAAGCGATCCCAGGCGTTGCCGAAGAGATAGAGGGCGCCGTCCGTCGTGTGTCCCGGCTGGGCGTAGATGACCCCGGGGCGCTCGCGCTCAAGGCTGTCGCCCGCCCCGGCCGCGCTCGCGGTGCCGTTGAATTCCAGCGAGAACTCCCGCGTTCCCCCGTGCCGGTAGCGCAGCGCGCTCTCCGCCTGGTACCACTTCTGTTCGATCCGGTCCGCCACGGAATGCAGCAGCGGATAATCGAAGGGGTGGGCGGACACGGGCAGCACGGCCAGCAGCAGCGCCGCGGGCAGCAGGCTCAACAGCAGCATGCGCGTCATCGCGGCGTCCGCGTCCGGCTCGCGCCGGAAGCGGCGGATCGTCTCGGACAGGCTCAGCAGCACCAGGGGGATCATGGCGGCCGGGACCGTGCGCGGGAGAGGCTGCTCCGCCAGCGCGGCCGCGATCCACAGCGCGATCCAGCCGAGACTCAGCGCCAGACGCACCCGGCGCGAGCGCAGCAGAGCCGAGAGCGGCAGGGCGGCCGCGGAGCTGAGGAGCAGCAGCGGAAGATCGCCGGAGCTCCGGCTCTCGCCGCTGCGGGCGAGAGCCGCACGGACAGCGTCGGAGAGCTGCGCCCGGTCGGCCAGGAGCAGACACAGTCCGGCGGCTGCGGCCCAGAGGGCCAGCATCGCCCGGAAGCGCCCGAAGCGCTCCGCCGCCGCCAGCAGCACGCAGCAGAGCGGCAGCACAAGCGCGGCCAGCCACCAGCGGCTGTCGAGCTTGCAAAAAGACCCGAGCCCCTGCTCGAGGGCCAGACAGACCAGGCAGGTCAGCAGCCAGCGGGGGAGCTCGTCAAGGAAACGCTGCTTCACAGGGCGCCCTCCTCTCCGCCGCTGAGAACGGAAAAGACGTCCCGCCGGGCGCTGATCTGGTGGAATTCCAGCCTCTGGACGGTCTCGGCCTGCGCGCGCAGCTCCTCGCCGCCGCCGATGCACAGCAGCGTGAGCTCCGCACCCAGCGCGATGCAGCGCGCGGCGCGGCGCAGCAGCGCCTCGTCGACCTCCCAGGTCAGCAGGATATAGCGCAGGGCCGGGCGGCCCGCCGCGAGATCCTGCTCCATCATCTCATCGGGCCGCCGGGAGCCGGTAAAGCAGTCTCCGCTCATCAGCTCGCGCAGCCGCAGCAGATCCTCGCCCGTGCGGACGGTGACCGCGCGCTGCTCGTCCGGCAGCACGGCCAGGGGGATGCCCCGGCGCAGATAGAACTCCGCCAGGGCCAGGCTGCCCTCGCGGATGCTGTCCTCGGCCAGATAGCCCGCCTCGCCCGCGGGCAGGGCGGCGCGCAGATCGGGCAGCAGCACCTGCTCGTCGCGGCTCTCCGGCTCGGTGACGCGGAGCATGGGACGGCCCTGCAGCGCGCTGACCTTCCAGTTCACGCGCCGCACGTCGTCCCCGGGCTGATAGGCGCGCAGCTCGCCGCTGGGCGTGCGTTCGCCGAGATAGCTCCGCGCCCCCGCGCGCCGCTCGCGCTCCTCGGGCTGCGCGATCTGCAGCCGCGGCAGCCGCAGCATACGCGGCTCCACGCGCAGCGTCGTCAGGGCGGAGAGCCGCCGCTCCGAGAGAGCAAAGGGGTCGTGCAGGCGCAGCTCCGCCGCGCCCAGCTCGCTCTCGCCGCAGTGGAGACACAGCGGGGTGAAGCGCAGCTTGCGCATCTCGCCGGGAGCGAGGGACACGCGCAGCTCCTCCGTCTCTTCAAAGCGCAGTCGTCCGCCGCTCATCCGGACGGAGAGCGCCGGGACCGGCAGCGGGGAATCGTTGATCAAAAGCAGGGTGCAGCCCGGCCGCTCGCCCCGCCGGGCGCTGGGCGCGTCCGTGCGCATCACGGCCAGGAAGCGCCGCGCCGCCGTCAGCCGCCAGAGCAGCGAGAAAAGCGGCGGCAGCAGCGTCGCCCAGAACAGCAGATAGCTGGCCGTCCCGCCGCGGTTGCCGATCAGCACCGCACCGCCGACGACG
>JAEEGL016549831.1_pt1 | contig 10888 bp, 7 predicted proteins | sample 9134231 | NCBI WGS metagenome assembly JAEEGL01 (sample SAMN16246548, study PRJNA631951) | gut metagenome | biome: gut microbiome; feature: rumen; material: fiber-attached | host: Bos | place: Iran: Karaj | collected 2018-10
ATGTGCTGAGAGTATAAGCATGGTATCGATATGTCTGTCAGATGATTCGGTCACTACGATACCCTGCGGCGGCATGATCGTTTCCGGCGATCTGGTAAAGAGAGTAAGGGATATATTGAGCATCCCTTCGGTAAGACTGATTACTTTCGATTCCAAGAATCTCTACGAACTGCTTGATATAGACGCACTTGAAGATCGAACCTTTGATATGACGATAGCTGCTTACCTGTGCGATCCTCTGCGCGGAAGATATGATGCGGAGTATGTTTCGTCCAGATATCTGGATAGGATGATACCCGATTTTTCCGTTGTTACCGGAAGCAAGACGGGTTTTGCGGGGGCTTTCGAGACCGCCCCCGAAGAGGTGATCAGATTCTCGGCCTTTTGTGTACACACGGCATTTGCTGCCTTTGACAAGCTTTCGGATGCCGTGGATCAGGCAGGCATGATGAAACTTTTTACCGGGATCGAGATGCCGCTCACACGCGTGCTTGCTTCGATGGAGCATACCGGCATAAGAGTAAGAAGAGATAAACTTAAAGATTTCTCACAGACTCTCGGCGAGGGAATGAAGGAACTCGAGCAGAAGATCTATGCGTCGGCCGGAGAGGAATTCAACATTCTTTCCCCCAAACAGCTCGGAGTCATTTTATTCGAGAAGATGGGCCTTAAAGGCGGAAAGAAGACCAAGACGGGTTACTCCACATCTGCAGATGTCCTGGAGAAGATGACGGATGTACCGATAGTTGCCGATATCCTTAAATACAGAGGCTTAAGCAAACTGAAGAGTACATATGCGGACGGACTTGCCGAATTCATAGACGAAGACGAAAGGATAAGATCCTCATTCCACCAGACGGTCACGGCAACCGGACGTATCTCATCATCGGATCCCAACATGCAGAACATCCCTACAAGAACGGAACTCGGCCGGGAACTCAGACGTGCGTTCATACCTTCCGACGGATGCGTTTTTGCGGACGCCGATTACAGTCAGATCGAGCTCAGGATCCTGGCGCATATGGCCGGCGATGAAGATCTGATAGCAAGCTACAGAGAAGGCGCTGACATACACAGGATAACCGCATCAAAGGTGTTCGGAGTACCTGCGGAAGATGTCGATGATCTGATGCGGCGCAGGGCAAAAGCCGTAAACTTCGGTATCGTATACGGTATTTCCTCATACGGGCTTTCCGAGGATATCGGTGTTTCACGCAAAGAAGCCGAGGAGTATATCCGCAGTTATTTTGCGACCTTCCCGGGGATCAAGAAATATCTGGACGGCTGTGTCGAGAGTGCCCGTGAAACAGGATGCGTATCAACTCTGTACGGCAGGATCCGTCCGATTCCCGAACTTACAAGCTCTAACTTCATGCAGCGTCAGTTCGGCGAAAGAGTTGCGATGAACTCGCCCATACAGGGTACCGCAGCGGATATCATGAAGATAGCGATGATCCGTGTATGGAAGAAACTCAAAGAAGAAGGCTTAAGATCGAAGATCGTTCTGCAGATACATGACGAGCTTCTCATAGATACATATGAGGAAGAAAAGACAAAAGTCTGCGATATTCTAAAGAACGAGATGGAAGCGGCGGCGAAACTTCAAGTCGATCTGATCGCCGATCTTCATACTGGAAACGACTGGTACGAGGCTAAATGAGGACAATAGGCATCACGGGCGGAGTCGGATGCGGGAAATCCGCCGTCATAAAGTATATTGAGGATCATTACAATGCCCGGATCATTTTTGCGGATAATCTCGCTTACGAATTGGAGAGTCCGGGGCATGAGTGTTATGATGATATAGTAGCGCTTCTGGGGAGGGAGATCCTTGACGAAGACGGATGCATAGACAAGCGTGCGATGGCTGCTAAGATCTTCGCGGATCCGGACCTTCTTTTGCAGGTAAACGGGATCATCCATCCTGCGGTCAAGAGGTATATCCTTCAGGCTATAGATGAAGAAAAAGCTGCCGGCAGATACGATCTGTTCGTACTCGAAGCGGCGCTTCTCATCGAGGAAAAGTATTATGAGATCCTCGATGAATTATGGTATGTGAGATGTGAGGCAGATATCAGACGCGTGAGGCTTAAGACCACACGCGGATATTCTGATGAAAAAATAGATCAGATCATGAGTTCACAGTGTGATGATGAGACATTTACCCGGTATTGTGCTCATGTGATAGACAATAACGGAAGTTTGGAAGAGGCATATGCACAGGTGGACGCTCTTTTGAGTGAATTTACTGCATTGGAGGAGACATGAACTATCCTGAATCGTTGGTATTCGGACTGGACATAGGTACCAGGAGCATAGTAGGTACCGTCGGCTATAAGCAGGGAGACCAGTTTCATGTTGTGGCGCAGCGCGCCAAGGAACATGAGACCAGGGCCATGCTCGACGGACAGATTCACGATATCGCAAAGGTCGGCGATACGATCCGGTTTGTAAAAGAAGAACTGGAAGATGCCATCGGACAGAAACTCACCGACGTATGCATAGCTGCCGCGGGCAGGGTGCTGCGTACCGTTCAGGTTCATGTTGAAGAAGAGTTCTCATCGGAAAGATCAGTGACCGAAGAGGATATCTTTTCCCTGAATACCCAGGGCATCGAGGCTGCGTATAACGAGTTCAACGAATCGGCCGATGAGAGCCTCAGTGAGATGAATTTTTACTGCGTCGGTTATTCCGTGGTCAGATATTACTTAAACGGATATCAGATGGGAAATCTTGAGGGTCATAATGCGAGAAAGATCGGCTGTGATCTGATCGCGACATTCCTTCCCGATGATGTTGTTGACGGTCTCTACAAAGCCGTAGCCATAGCGGATCTTAATGTTGCAAATATCACTTTGGAGCCTATCGCTGCCATATCTCTGGCAATCCCCGAGATGTACAGGATGCTGAATATCGCTCTTGTCGATGTCGGCGCGGGTACCTCCGATATATCGATCACCAAGGACGGAACTATCGTAGCATTCGGCATGATCCCGAAGGCCGGTGATGCGATCACCGAAGCGATATGCCAGCATTGCCTGGTGGATTTCAATACTGCCGACCAGATCAAAAAGGATGCCGAGACATCCGATACCATCGTATATAAAGACATCATAGGCATCGAGCAGACGATCAAAACGGAAGACCTCGTGAAGGCTACGACCCCGATCGTCAATGAGATGGCTCAGCTGGTGTCCGATAAGATAAAGGAATTAAACGGTGACAAATCCGTAAGCGCCGTGTTTGTCGTGGGCGGCGGCGGCCGCATGAAGGGTTATACCGAAGCACTTGCTTCGTGCCTGGAACTGGTTCCCGAAAGAGTTGCGATCCGCGGACGTGAGGTCATGAGCAAGATCATATTCGAGCATGAAGATCTCACCATCGACTCTCTGCTGGTCACTCCCATAGGAATATGCTTAAGCTACTATGAGCAGAGCAATAATTTCATCTATGTAAGCTTCAACGGCAGAAGCGTGAAACTGTATGACAACGGCAAATCAACCGTCATAGACGCCGCCATGCAGGCTCAGTTTGCGAACGAGGATCTTTTCCCGAAGAGGGGTACTCCTCTGCATTACTCCGTAAACGGCGTGGCACGCATGCAGCGCGGCGAACCCGGAGAGAGCGCTCAGATATTCGTCAACGGAGCGCCTGCCGATATCCATACCGAGATCAAGGACAAGGATCAGATCAAGGTACACGAATCCACCGCCGGTAATCCCGCACATCTCGAGATCGGTCAGATACCGGAGTACGGCTCCACCATGGATATAATCGTAAACGGTCAGACAATATCTCTGCCCAAGTTTGCGTCGGTTAACGGCGTGCTTCAGTCCGAGTATTATCAGATCAAGTCCGGCGATGATATTCACATGGTTGATTTTTATACCGTTTCACAGGTCATCGAATTCATGGATGTCGTCTTGAATCCTCAGATGAACGTATATGTGAATAACAAGAAGGCCGATATGGATACTCCCATATATGCCAACTTTGATGTCGTATGGACACTTGAAGAACTCAAACTTGATGATTACGAAGACGGTTCGGAATACGCCAAACTGCCCGACGGAGATGAAGATGAGGAATACAAGCGTCCAGAGGAAAGCGCTTCGTATGATTCCGCTTATGCCGACAGACATGAGACAAATGAGAAGGTTGAAGGTTATGAGGAAGAGGATGAAGAAGCGGATGAGGAAGTGAGCTCGTCTCAGGAAGAGCCCAAGGCATCCCCCAAAGGCGCCAAAACGCTTGCCGATGCAGGGATCCCTCACGACATCACCGTTGAGGTCAACGGAGAAGAGGTCATCCTTTCGGGTAAAGCCGAATATGTTTTTGTAGATGTTTTTGAGTTTATAGATTTCGATCTGTCCACGCCGAAGGGCAGTGCCGTGGTCACAAGGCTTAACGGCAAGGACGCCCAGTACATGGAGAAGATAGATGAAGGCGATTCTATAGACATCCATTGGGAAAAGTAAACCCGTTCGATCATGAGAATCTGTCCGATAGCCAGCGGCTCAAGCGGAAATTGCATATATGTCGGATCCGATGATACGCACCTGATAGTCGATTGCGGGATCTCGGGTAAACGTGCCACGGCAGGCATAAACTCTCTGGATATATCCATGGATGATATATCCGGTATCCTTGTCACCCATGAACACACAGACCATATAGGAGGCCTCGGTGTACTCGCACGCAGATACGGTATACCGATCTTTACCACACCGATGACGGCGGATGCTATCTTAAGATCCCCCGGGATAGGGAAGATCGATCCGTGTCTTTTCAATGATGTGTCGCCCGATGTCCCTTTCATGATCGGCGATATCGAGATCAATCCGCTCCGTGTCTCTCATGATGCGATCGATCCCGTGGCATACCGGTTTAAGAGCGGATCATCCAAAGGTGCGGTGGTGACCGATCTGGGATTCTATAACGATTATATCGTTGAGGGACTCAAAGGCCTTGATGTTCTGATGATAGAGTCCAATCATGACATCAATATGCTGCAGGTGGGCCCTTATCCTTATCCTCTTAAGCAGAGGATCCTGTCTGATAAAGGTCATCTGTCCAACGAGAGCGCCGGGAAACTTCTGTGCGAAGTGCTCCATGATGACATGAAACATATCATCCTCGGACATTTGAGTCATGAAAACAATCTGCCCGAACTGGCTTTTGAATCGGTGAGAGCGGAGATAACGGTAAGCGATATACCCTACAACGGAGGGGATTTCCCCATCAGCGTAGCCAAGAGACATGAACCGAGCTTATGCGTCGGATTTTAAGGAGAGAGCATGGAAAAAGTCATAATCACGGTAGTAGGAAAAGATACGGTAGGCATCATAGCAAGGGTATGTACATATCTGGCTGACAATCACATCAACATCCTTGATATCTCACAGACCATCGTCGACGGATATTTCAACATGATGATGGTAGTTGATATCGCCGGCGTTGATAAGAAATTTGATGATATAGCAAATGAGATCGATTCGGTAGGACAGGACATCGGAGTCATCATCCGTGCCCAGAAGGAAGAGATCTTTGACATGATGCACAGGGTGTAAAAATGCTGAACATATACGAAGTAAATGAAACAAATAACATGATCGAGAAGGATAACCTGGATGTAAGGACCATCACACTCGGGCTGTCGCTTCTGGATTGCATGGATTCGGATATAGATAAGGTCTGTGATAAGATCTATGACCGCATCACGACCAAGGCTGCCAGGCTTGTGGAGACCGGTGAGGAGATCTCACGCGAGTTCGGTATCCCGATCGTGAATAAGAGGATCAGTGTTACTCCGATCGGCATAGTCGGATCGGCCGCAGCAAAGTCCACGGATGATTTCGTAAAGATCGCCAAAGCGATGGACAGAGCCAGATCTGAGGTCGGAGTTAACTTCATCGGCGGTTATTCCGCACTTGTAAGCAAGGGCATGACAGCAGCCGATGAACTTCTGATCAGATCCATTCCCGATGCTCTTTCCCAGACGGATCTGGTCTGCAGTTCGGTCAATCTCGGATCTACCAGGACCGGTATCAATATGGATGCCGTACGTCTCATGGGAGAGGTGATCCTGGATACAGCGCGTAAGACCAAAGATCAGGACTGCCTAGGCTGTGCAAAACTCGTTGTATTCTGTAACGCACCGGATGATAATCCTTTCATGGCGGGCGCTTTTCACGGCGTTACCGAATCCGATGCGATCATCAATGTCGGAGTCAGCGGCCCGGGCGTGGTCAAGTATGCCTTATCCAAAGTCAGAGGCGAAGACTTTGAAACTCTCTGTGAAACGATTAAAAAGACCGCATTCAAGGTCACCCGTGTCGGACAGCTGGTTGCAAGAGAAGCATCCAGAATGCTCGATGTACCTTTCGGCATAGTCGATCTGTCACTTGCTCCCACACCCGCGATCGGTGATTCCGTGGCGGATATACTCTGCGAGATCGGTCTTGAAAAGGCAGGAGCGCCCGGTACGACGGCCGCACTTGCACTTCTTAACGATCAGGTGAAAAAGGGCGGCGTGATGGCCAGCTCTTATGTCGGCGGGCTTTCGGGTGCATTTATCCCCGTATCCGAGGATCAGGGCATGATAGATGCCGTAGAGGCAGGTGCTCTTACGATCGAAAAACTCGAAGCCATGACATGCGTATGCTCCGTCGGACTTGATATGATCGCTATTCCCGGAGACACCAAGGCAACTACGATATCGGGCATAATAGCAGATGAGATGGCTATCGGTATGGTCAATCAGAAGACCACAGCCGTACGTATCATCCCCGTTATCGGCAAGGGTGTCGGAGACAGAGTGGAATTCGGCGGACTTCTCGGATACGCACCGATAATGCCTGTCAATCAGTTCTCATGCGATGATTTCATAAACAGAAAAGGCCGCATTCCCGCACCTATCCACAGTTTCAAAAACTGATATTCCCATAAAAGATCTATCTCAATAAGAAAGGGAACTGATATGGCCAAAGCGATACATGTTTATACCAGACCTGTCGATGATGCGTGCTACCCCGAGGGGCTTGCACGCAGTGTTCATTTTGTATGTTCTTCCGAAGTTTCAGGCGACATCCCGTGGAACAAAAACTACGGGATACTCTTTGTTCGCGGCGAGATCTCCAAAGACAATACCATCATCCCGATGGGCATTAAAGATCCCTGCATTTTCCGCATAGATGATAAACGAATGGGAATAGCCGCTCGGCGTGTTCTCGAGGACGGTTCGCCCGATGAAACCACAGCCGGGAAACTCATGCTCTGGGAGACTGAAGACCTGATTTCTTTTACCGAAAAAGGTTTTATGATGTGTGAGAGCATCGAAGCGATGGCAGCTTCGGGTTCTGAAGATGCCGGCGATAGCACATTTTCCTCTTACCTGGAAGTACCGGATGAACTTGCAGATCAGGCGACGCTTTACTGGAGCAGCATTAAGTATGCCGAAACCGTGATACCCGAGCGTGTCACGATCGGTTCTTTGGAGGAGCTTGAATCGGTTAATGCTGAAATTCTGTACAGTGACGGCTCCGTGCGTACCAAGAGCGTTAAATGGAATGCCGATGCGATAGACTTTTCCGTAACAGGTGAATACAGGATAGAAGGTGTGATCGACCAGCAGCGTTTTGATTTTCCTCTTGCAGAAGGGTACGGAGATCCGGTCATTTTTCCCTGGGATGATAAATGGTATTACATATCAACGAATGATAATCTGAACGACATAGGAATATATGTAAGGGAGGCCGAAGACGTACACGGGCTTTTGGCCGACGGTGTGATCGAGCATCTCATCCTGCCTTTTGATCCGGAGCGTGGCTTTGAACAGACCTTCTGGGCGCCCGAGTTTCATGTGATAGGAGGAGAACTCTATATCCTCTTTGCGGTCAGCGGACATAAATGGGGGCCACAGTGTCATCTGATGAAACTTAAACAAGGCAGGCCTATCATCGAGGAGGACAGCTGGGAGGATCCGGTCCGCATAGTCAGAAAGAACGGAGAGCCGCTTGCCGTTGATGAGATCACACTGGATATGACCTATGTGAAGAACAATACCGGATCATACATGATCTGGTCTTATCGTGAGAACATCGCAACACCGCTTGATTCGGGATCCATGCTGTATATCGCATCTGTCGATGAGGATGCACCCTGGAAGCTTACCAGCGAACCCGTGCTTCTGACCAGGCCGCTTTACGGCTGGGAGAACGTATCGGGGACGATCAACAACGAAGGGCCCAATCATTTCATCTCGGACGGGACGGTCTATGTGACATATTCGGGCGGCTCAGCCAACAGATATACATATGCTCTGGGCCTTCTTACGGCATCCGTCGATGATGATCTCTTAAATACCGATAACTGGCATAAATCCATAACGCCGGTACTGACATTCTATTCGGTGGACGGAGAGTACGGACCCGGTCACAATGCTTTCTATACAAACGAAGACGGGGAACTCATGATCTCATACCACGGAGAGACGGACATAGGATCGAGCCTTCGATGTGACGGCATCAGGAGAGTTCATTTCCGCTCTGACGGTTCACCGTATTTTCAGATGTCAAAAGAAGAAGATATCATGACGGAACAGGTTTACATAACAATATGCATTCGATAGGTGAACAAAAATGGAAGTAGAAGACGGACAATGGATGATAAAGGGCATGGCCTGGGATGATCCATACCGGATCAGGTCATGGCAGGAGCTTGTCAATTGGATAAACGAAGTCGGATTTCTGCCGTTCTTCTCTAATGAAATAGAGGGGTTTTCTGCTGAAGAACATGTATCACCCGACTTCTGGTGGACGGGCGACCGGGAACAGGATCCCTGGGAATGGCGCGAGATCATAGCTGCGAGCAGACAGGTGGCTTACGGCAAGTTCTTTGACCAGAAGGCCGGGTTTATAAGTCTTGAATGGCTTCCTTACTTCGTCAATTTCAGACGAAACGGATATGATTTCGATTCACGCTGGGAAGACGGGCTCGCAAGCCGCAGGGAAAAGGTCATCATGGACATGCTCACAGACAGGGATGATGACGGAGACATGATCTTTCCCCAAAAGCAGATCCTGAGTACCGAGCTTAAGAAAAAGGCCGGCTTCGGCGGCAAAAAGACGGGCTTAGACGGAAGCGCTGCGTTGAAGAACTTCCCAGGTACTGTCACAGGTCTGCAGATGCAGACGTATCTGGTGATAGTCGATTTTCACAGAAGGGTCAATAAGAGGGGCGAAGAGTACGGAATGCCTGTTTCGGTGCTGCTCCCGCCGGAAGCTGTCTGGGGCTATGAGCTTGTGACGGATAAGTACTACGAAGATCCCGCGGAATCCGCCGCAAAGATCTTTGAACGTGTTAAGGAACTTTATCCCGGAGCGGATGAGAGTGCGATAAAGAAAATGACGGGAGTAAGATAAAGCAGACACATGAACCGTAAATTCGATACCGATCTGATAAACAAACTGCCCCTTCTTACGGGGAAGGGATCATGGCATACTAACGACTGCGAAGGAAGATATACAAGCCTGCATCTGTCGGACGGCCCGCACGGACTACGCAAGCAGGATGAGGATGCCAAAACAAATAATGATAGCTATGTGTCGACATGTTATCCCACGGCGAGCTGTCTTGCTTCTTCGTGGGACAGGGAACTGGTGGCAAAAGTCGGAGATTCGATAGGAAAGGAAGCACGACGCGCCGACGTTTCCGTCGTTTTGGGGCCCGGTGTCAATATCAAACGATCCCCGCTGTGCGGCAGAAACTTCGAATATTACAGTGAGGATCCGTATCTTTCGGGTGAGCTTGGCACGGCTTTTATTCAGGGTGTCCAGAAGAACGGCGTGGGCACTTCGCTCAAGCATTTTGCGGCCAACAATCAGGAAACCAGAAGGATGACTTCCGACAGCCGTGTGGATGAGAGGACACTTCGCGAGATATACCTGAGCGCATTTGAGAATTGCATCAAAAATGCGGATCCCGCGACGGTCATGGTTTCCTACAATTATCTGAACGGATATAAAGCGACCGAGAACAGGCATCTCATGACAGAGATCTTAAGAGATGAATGGGGATATCGGGGCGTGACCGTATCGGACTGGGGTGCCTGCATCGATCTGACCGCAGCCGTTAAGGCAGGACTCGATCTTGAAATGCCCGGAAGCGGCAAAGTCCATCTGAACAAGCTTAAAGTAGACCTTGAAGAAGGCCGGATCACCGAAGACGAGATCCGACCCGCGATACGCCGTATTGAGAAACTGACAGAAGACTATTCCCGAAAGGAAACGACTGTCGAAGACGGAACTGATCCTCACGAGATTGCGCTTAAGGCGGCTCTTAAAGGCGCGGTGCTTCTGAAGAATGATGATGGCATACTTCCGTTAAGCCCGGGAGCAGAGATCAACGTTATAGGAGAACTTGCGCGTACGGTCCGTTTCCAGGGAGGCGGGAGTTCTCATATCAACACCCGTCCTCAGCCTGATATAGTGACCGAGTTTGAGAATGCAGGCTATAGGGTCAATTTCGCACCGGGATATCGCATTGATTCTTCCCTGCCCGATGAATCGCTTGAAAAAGAAGCCGTTAGACTGGTAAAAAACGGATGTCCGACATTTTTCTGCGGCGGTCTTACGGATCTTGCCGAGGGAGAAGGGTATGACAGAACGACTCTGGATATTCCCGAAAACCAGATCCGTCTTGTGAACATTCTTGAGGGAACGGATATCGTATTCCTGTCATTCGGCGGATCACCGTATAAGGTTCCTTTCATAGACAGGATTAAGGCCATGCTTCATATGTATCTGGGCGGTGAGGCGGTCGCGAAGGCTGCGGTCATGCTTGTTTCAGGAGAAGTTGTTCCCTGCGGAAAACTTGCAGAGACCTGGCC
>JAEEGL016709779.1_pt1 | contig 10888 bp, 7 predicted proteins | sample 9134231 | NCBI WGS metagenome assembly JAEEGL01 (sample SAMN16246548, study PRJNA631951) | gut metagenome | biome: gut microbiome; feature: rumen; material: fiber-attached | host: Bos | place: Iran: Karaj | collected 2018-10
AAGCAAAAGTTACAGTTGTAAGAGAATTTGAACTTGGAAAAGTAGATAATAAACTTTTTTCTTCTTTTATAGAGCATCTTGGTCGTGCTGTTTATACAGGAATCTATGAACCAGGCCATCCCCAGGCCGACGAACAGGGCTTCCGCAAGGACGTAATTGAAATGGTCAAAGATTTGAACGTTTCTCTTGTACGCTACCCGGGCGGAAACTTTCTTTCAGGCTATAACTGGAAAGATGGCATTGGCCCTGTAGATAAAAGACCAGTTCGTCTGGACAGAGCATGGCATTCAATCGAGCCAAACAAAATAGGCATTGATGAATTTTACGACTGGTGTCAGAAGTCTGGTACCGAAATTATGGGTGCTGTAAACATGGGAACAGGTACTCCTCAGGATGCAGGCGATATTCTGGAATACTGTAACTTTGAAGGCGGAACCTACTGGAGCGATTTAAGACGTGCAAACGGCCACAAGGATCCTCTTAAAATCAAAACCTGGTGTATCGGAAACGAGATGGACGGTCCATGGCAGATTGGTCACCTTTCTGCCGATGAATACGGCCGTAAAGCACTGGAAACTGCAAAAATAATGAGGATGACAGATGAAGACATTAAACTGGTAGTTTGTGGTTCTTCTACAACAAAAATGCCTACCTACCCGGAATGGGACCGCATTGTTCTTGAACACACTTATGATATTACAGATTATGTCTCAATCCATCGTTACTACGAAAATTACGGTAATGATGATGATTTTCTTGCATCTTTCTATGATATGGATAACTTTATCAAAACTGCCTGTGCAACCTGCGATTATGTAAAGGCTGTAAAACGCAGTAATAAAACCATGTACCTTTCTTTTGATGAATGGAATGTATGGTACCAGCAGAAAAAGGAACCTCACCCATGGATGACAGCTCCAAGAATTCTGGAAGACCACTACTCTCTTCTCGATGCCCTGGTATTTGGTGGACTCGCAATCACCCTGCTTAATCATGCAGACCGTGTAAAAGTTGCATGCCTTGCCCAGCTGGTAAACGTAATTGCACCAATTTTTACAGAACCAGGAAAAGGTGCTTACAAACAGACAATCTACTATCCATTTAAAGATATGTCTCAGTTTGGACGTGGAACAGTTTTGACACCTGTAATCCATACAGACAAAAAAGTGACAGCAAAGTTCGGCGAAGTTCCTGCATCAATCTATTCAGCAGTTTTAGATGAAGAAAAATCCGAACTTACAGTTTTTGCCCTTAACACAAGCAAAACAGAAATCTGCGAGGTGGAAATTAATCTTTCTTCTTTTGAAAAAACTTCCATGTTCTACAGAACAGAAATGACAGGAAAAGATTTAAGTGCCACAAACTCTCTTGAAAATGAGTTAGTCAAGCCTTACAATGCAGAATTGATAGAGGGTGATAAAAATGTTTATCAGATTCCTCTAAAACCAGCCTCATGGAATGTTATTAGATTTAAAATCTAAGGAGGCATGATAAAAATTACATCCATGTAATTTTTATCATAGCAGATTTTGCTTTCAGCAAAACTGCGATTCGCTGCTTCCATGCAGCGCCACTAACATGGTATTTATAAGGAGTTATATATGTTTATTAAAAAATATGTTTTCTGGTTTCTTACAGGCAGCCAGGATTTATACGGAGAGGAAACTCTCAAACAGGTAGCAAAGGATTCAAAGGAAATTGTAGATTCTTTGAATGCAACAAAAGTTCTTCCATGTGAATTAGTATGGAAACCAACTTTGCTAACACCACAGTCAATTTTAAAAACAATGCAGGAAGCAAATGCTGATGAAGAATGTGCCGGTATAATCTGCTGGATGCACACCTTTAGCCCTGCAAAAATGTGGATTGGAGGACTGAACATCAATAAAAAGCCTCTCCTCCAGCTCAACACTCAGTACAACGTAAAGATTCCTTACGCCACAATGGATATGGACTTTATGAATCTTAATCAGTCTGCTCATGGTGACCGAGAGTTTGGTTTTATCACCAGCCGCATGGACCTTCCACGCAAGGTAATTGTTGGCCACTGGGCAGATGAAACTACTCAAAAACGCATTGCCGACTGGATGCGTGTTGCCCGTGCCGTAGCAGATGGAAAATCACTTAAGGTTGTACGTTTCGGCGATAACATGCGTGAAGTTGCAGTTACAGATGGTGATAAAGTTGAAGCAATGATTCGCTATGGCTGGTCAGTTCCTTACTACGGAATTGGAGACCTTGTTGCCTACATGGACAAAGTTACCCAGGCAGAAATTGACGAACTTTACGAAACCTACTGCAAAGAATACGAAATTGTTTATGGTGATGATAAGGAATTTACTATCAGTCATATAAAAGAACAGGCAAAAATTGAAATTGCCCTCCGCCGCTTCCTCAAAGACAATGATGCAACAGCCCTCTGTACAAACTTCCAGGATTTACACGGAATGAAACAGTTACCAGGTCTTGCAATTCAGCGTTTACTTGCAGATGGATACGGTTTTGCCGCAGAAGGTGACTGGAAAACTGCAGCCTTGGTAAGAACTTTCAAAGCCATGACAGAAGGTCTTGTTACAAAAGGAAAGGGAAATGCCTTCATGGAAGACTACACCTACAATCTCGAAAAAGGCAAAGAAGCTGATATGGGAAGCCACATGCTTGAAGTTGACCCTGAAATTGCAGTTTCTAAACCAAAAATCGAAGTTCATCCACTTGGAATTGGCGGAAAAGAAGATCCTGCCCGCTTAGTATTCGATGCCATCGAAGGAGACGGTCTTGTTGCCGCAGTAGTTGATATGGGAAACCGCTTCCGTTGTGTTGTAAACGAAATCAATGTTATTCCACCAGAAGCACCACTTCCAAAACTGCCAGTTGCACGTATGCTCTGGAAGCCATATCCAAATCTTACAACATCTGCAGAAGCCTGGATTTTAGCAGGTGGCGGACATCACACAGCATTCTCTAACATCATTACTTCAGAAATGCTCCGCGACTGGGCAGAAATGACCGGCACAGAATGTGTAGTAATTGATAAAGACACTACAATTCCACAGATTCGCAACGAATTAAGATGGAATGCCGCCTCATATAAATAAAGCTATTAGGGGGGCCTTACACCCCCCAAACACCTAACACCGACCGCCAGCGGTCTTACACACCCCCTATAACCTATCACCTAGAACCTAAAACCTAACACCTATCACCTATAACCTAGCACCTAAAACCTATCTCCAAGTATTCCATAATCTCTGAAAAATCACTAAAATACTGAAGTATAATTTAATCTCTCGAGGTAAATATATGGCTACTCCATTGGAAAATTATCTTGCATCTTGCGGCGGAAAACCAACTGCTGCAATGTGTTCTTATGTTGCAAATCTTCAGCAGGTTGCCGCTGTTGGTCCTGATATTGCAGCAGCAATCGTAAGCGAAATTGAAAACCAGCGCAGTCATCTTAAACTGGTTGCATCAGAAAACTACTGTTCATTGAATGTTCAGGCAGCTATGGGAAACCTTCTTACAGACAAATACGCAGAAGGATATCCAGAACACCGTTACTATGGTGGATGTGTAAACATTGATACTGTAGAAAACATTGCCGCTCACGAAGCAGAAGCTCTCTTTGGTGCAGATTACGCTTATGTTCAGCCACACTCAGGTGCTGACACAAACTTAGTTGCTTACTGGGCAATTCTTTCTGCAAAAGTTGAAACTCCAACTTTGGAAGAACTTGGCGTAAAATCTTTGAACGACCTTACAGCAGAACAGTTCGATATGTTACGCAAACGTTTTGGAAACCAGAAACTTATGGGTCTGGACTACTCTTGTGGTGGACACCTTACTCACGGTTACAAAATGAACGTTTCTGCAAGAATGTTTGAATCACATCCATATGGAGTTGATAAAGAAACAGGTTTACTTGATTATGACGCAATCGAAAAACAGGCAATGGAAGTAAAACCTCTTATCCTCTTAACAGGATACTCAGCATACCCAAGAAAGATTAATTTCAAACGTTTCCGCGAAATTGCAGACAAATGTGGAGCAGTATTAATGGTAGATATGGCTCACTTTGCAGGTCTTGTTGCAGGAAAAGTTTTTGAAGGCGATTACGATCCAGTAAAATGGGCAGATGTAGTAACTACAACAACACATAAAACTCTCCGCGGACCACGTGGTGCTATGATTCTTTGTAAAAAAGAATTCGCAGACTACGTAAACAAGGGATGTCCAATGGTTTTGGGTGGACCTCTTGGTCATGTAATGGCAGCAAAGGCAATCGCATTCAAAGAAGCTCGTACACCAGAATATCAGGCATGGGCACATCAGGTTGTAAAAAATGCTCAGGCTCTTGCAGAAGGCTGTAAAGCACACGGAATGCCTCTCCAGACAGGCGGAACAGACAATCACCTTATGCTCGTTGATGTTACAGTTTACGGTCTTACAGGAAAACAGGCAGAAGCAGCTCTCTTCCAGTGTGGTGTAACTGCAAATGCCAATGCCCTTCCTTACGATAAAAACGGTGCATGGTGGACATCTGGAATTCGTATCGGTACTCCAGGCCTTACAACATTGGGCATGAACGAAGCTGATATGAAAGAAGTTGCAGATATCATCGACTTTGTATTAAAGGGAACAAAACCTGGCCTTACAAAAGAAGGAAAACCTGCAAAAGGTAAAATTGACCTTGATCCAAAAGTTCAGGAAGAAGCAAGAGCTCGTGTAAACAAACTTTTAAGTGCACACGTTCTCTATCCAGAACTTGATTTAGACTTCCTTAAAAAAGAATTCGTAAAATAAAAAGGAGGGGAAAGACTTCCCCTCGTCCGCACATGGTTGCGGACTACCCCTTCTCCTAGGGGGATGCAAAAAGATGCCTCCCCCTAAAACCCCCTTAAACTGGAGTAAATATGCGTCTTATTTTTATCCGACACGGAGATCCTGATTATTCAATCGACAATCTTACTGAAAAAGGCAAAAAAGAAGTGGCCCTGCTTACAGAAAGAATTTGCAAATGGGATAATATAACAGACTTTTTCACCTCCCCTTTAGGTCGTGCAAAAGCAACAGGAGCTCCTGCCCTTGAAAAACTGGGACGCACTGCAAAAGAATTTCCATGGCTCCAGGAATTTTATTATCAAATTACAGTTCCAAAAGACTATCCAGATAAGAGTCAGGTTGGAAAAAAAAGGATAGCCTGGGACCTTCTTCCAGATTACTACCTCAGTCATCCGGAATTTTTTGATAAGGATAAATGGCTCAACTCAAAACTCTTCAAAAATTCTGAAATAAAAGAAAAATACAAAGAAATGTGCAAAGGAATTGATGGTCTTCTTGCAGAATACGGTTACATCAGAAACAAAAAAGGTTTTTACGATGTAGAAAATCCTGTTCCAAACCGCAACTGGGCAGATCCAATTCCAGAATATCACCTGACCTCTATAAAAGATGATTATAATGAAGATAAAACTCTGGTATTTTTCTGCCACCTGGGAGTAATGTTCGCAATCATTTCACATCTCACTTCTATTTCACCAATGCAGCTCTGGCAGGGCTTTTATGTTGCCCCAACTTCAATCACCATTTTGAATTCAGAAGAAAGACTTGTCGGCCAGGCCTGGTTCCGTGTTGAAAGAATGGGAGATACAAATCACCTCACAAACGGTGGAGAACCAATATCTTCCAGCGGATATTTTAGTTCAGTTTTAACTGAAAAAAAATAAAATACAAGCTCCTTTCACCCAAATTTAATTGTTTTTTTAACTAAATCTAATTATAATTTTAACCTATGGATAAGAAAAAAAAGGTTAGATTATCAGATATTGCACAAAAGCTAAATATAAGTACAGTAACAGTCTCAAAAGCTCTTGCTAATAAAGATGGAGTTGGAGACGACTTAAGAAAACAAATTAAAGACATTGCCGAAGAAATGGGCTACAAGGTCAAAAAAAATGGAGCAGCCGCTTCTAAAGATCAGGCAACAGGAAATATCGGTATTCTTATCCCGTCAAGATTCTTTTCACCAGATTTTTCATTTTACTGGTATCTTTTTAATTACCTTTCGAAGGAACTTTTAAGCAGAAATTACTACAGCATTATGGAACTTCTGCCAGATGAAAACGAAGAAAAACTTATTATGCCAAGAATGATTCATGATCAGAAAGTTGATGGAATGATTATCCTTGGCCAGACAAAAGATTCTTATCTTGAAGCAGTAAAATCTCATTATGACAATTTCATTCTTATGGATTTCTATACAAACAAACTCCATTTAGACAGTGTTTCCGATGATGATTTCTACTGTTCTTATCAGCTTACAAATTATGTAATTTCCCAGGGCCACAAAAAACTCTGCTTTGTAGGAAATTTTGGAGCAACAACATCCATTACAGACCGTTACATGGGCTTTACAAAAGCAATGTACGAAAACGGATTGAATACAGATGTAAAAGATATTATCAATGACCGCGATTCAAAAGGTCTTAAAATTGATTTAGATATTCCATATAAAAACATGCCTACTGCATTTATCTGTAACTGTGATGAAACAGCGGCAAATTTAATTCTTTTGCTTCAGGAAAAAGGATATAAAATTCCAGAAGATATTTCTGTAACAGGTTTTGACAATTATCTTCCACAAGGAAGAATTAACCTTGAATTAACAACAGCCTTTATTCGCCCAGAAGATTCTGCAAAAGTAGCTGCCGATTTAATCATCAGTAAAATAAAGGGTGAACCTTATATAAAAGGCCGTCACCTGGTAAGTGGCAGCCTTGTTATAAAAGATTCAGTTAAAAAACTTTAGTTTTCTACTTTTTTGTAGCAATAATTCCTGTGATATTACAGTACTTTCCCTCTTTATCAGAACCCCCGCGTTTTGAGCATTTTACATGAACTGTGTATTTTTTCACATCATCGCCAGACACAAGTTCTTTATAAGCCCAGCCGTAGTAACCGTTTCTAATTGAAGAATAACACTGCAAGGTCACTTTTTCAGAATCTTTTCCATCTGGACCTGTAACCCAGGCAACAGCATTTCTGTACTGATCACTTTCACAATAAGTAAGACCAATAATTGAACCTTCCACCTCAAAAGTAATTTCTCCATTAACTTCTTTAGTCTTCCAGCCCTGGCGAACATTTCCACGTTTTACCCAGTCATCATGTTCAGGAGTTCCACCAATTTCCCAGCCATTATTAGAAGATGGAGAAAGATTATCCTTATGATAGTATTCTACAAATTCAAATTTATCACTCTCTTTTGCAGCAGGAAGAACTTTTACTGGTGAAGGAATTTCTTTGTCTTCAGGAAGATTATCCCAATAGCCCTGTAATTTCTGAATTATATAAGATGCAATTGAAGCGTGACCTGCATTATTTGGATGTACAGTCTCACTTCCATCATAAAATTTTTCAAAATCTTTTTCAGAACCTTCTGCCAGAACACAATCTTTCCAGCTTACATAAGGAATATGATAATAATCACAAATTGGCTGCTGATCTTTCTGCTGACTTGGAAGAAGAACCCCGCTTCCATCTCCCAGAATATTTATAAAAAGTGCCAGAATTGCTGTATTTGAATTATTCATAATCTGACGGATTACACCTTCGTAAGTTTTGTTTCTTGTAGAAGGATCAAGCCACAAATCATTAACAGAAAATTCCAGAATTACCAGATCTGCCTTATTATTGATTACATGATCTTTTACGCGGGCAACAGCAAAAGCAGAATCTGTACCACTAACCCCTTCATTCAAAAAATTTAATCGGGCACCAGATTCTTTGGCAAGTTTAGAAAACCATTCCTGAGTTTTTGCAGCCCAGCTATTCTGATTAATAGGATTTGAACTATAACCAGTGGTGATTGAACCGCCCAAAGTTACAACAGTTACAGATTCCCCTCGTCTGATTTTTGCAAGAACATTCTGAATTCTTACTTCAGCACTTTCATTCATATACTTCTCCTCAGTACCAGTTTTATTACAGGAAAATAAAAAGAGTGATAAAGCCAGTACAATCAAACTAATTGCAGATTTTTTCATTATAAACCTCATAACAAGAATAAAGTCTCTTTTAAAAAATCGCAATATTAAACTTAATTTTTAAGTAAATTCTCTTAAAATCTTACTTAAAATAAAAAATTATTAAATTAAATTTGCAATTAAATAAATCAATGCTAAACTATATCTAACTTCATACCAAAATAAGGAAAAAACTATGAAAAAACTTCTTATTATTTCACTTACAACAACACTAATTCTTTCATTATTTTCATGTCGTCAGATAAAAAAGACTGATGTGAAAACTGAAGAAAAAACAAAAGCATCTGAATCTGCAGCTCCTGCAGCAGAAGTTTCTACAAGTGGCAGATTGCTTGATGACGCAGAAGACGGAAGCTACTGGAGTCCTGTACGAGACGCATGGTCTGACTGGGGAAATAAATTCATGGTAAACGAATTTTCTCTTTCAACAGATACAACTGATGAATGGGCATCTGAAGGCGACTACTCTCTCAACTTCGAATACAACAAATTTGCTGAAGCTTCTGACACTGAAGCCGCACATTTCTTCTGCACAGATTTAGTTGAAACTGACTGGACCGGATATACAAAACTTACACTTGATGTAAACAATCTTTCTGCCAATGAAATTGGCTTACAGATGTACACAAAAAGTGGTGAATGGCACTGGAGTGATACAGATGCAATAACAATTCCTTCCGGAGTATCACATCTTGTATATGATATTTCTGAAAAAGGAGTTTCTGATCCTTCTACAGTACTTGAATTAGGTTTTGTTCTTTATAACTGTAAAGAAAACAACTCAATTCTGCTTGATAACATCAGACTTGAAGAATAGTTTTCTTTACACATCATAAGCTTTTTTTTCTATAGCAGGGTTTTTAAGAACTCTGCTATTTTTTTTGCCGCAAGAGCATGAACTAAAGGACCAGGATGACCACGAGAACCTTTATCTTCAGGAGTTTTTTCTACATCTTCCATTGAATCCAGTTCCATAGAATAAACATCCTTATCACCTGTCATTTTTTTATAATCTTCAATTCCCTGTTTTATGAGAGAAGGAACCTGTCCAAGTTTTATCATACCCCATACCCAGAGAATTTTTGCATTCGGATTATTCTTTCTGACCATGCTCAGGAAATTTTTTACACCAGCAATAATGGTTTTACAATCTTCTTCGCGAGGCTTTCCATCTTTATCAAGACTGTGATTGTATACTTTTCCTGTACTTTCATCTTTCCACTCTGGCTGGAAAAAGGCTCCGTTATCATTTGTTCCAAGATTAATTACAACAAAATCAGAACCACCCTTAAAATCATAAAGTTCCGAAGCTCCAAGTTCCTCCTGATATTTGCCCCACATTGGTCCACAAACTTTTTCATAAACAGAAGGCATATTTCCTTTTATATCTCCGTTCCAGGCCCAGCATAAACCCCAGCCACACTGAGAAACCAGAGAAAAATCTGCATCAAGACTTCTTGCAACCTGGGCACCATAAGATCTGGAACCTGCAAACCACTGAGGAATCCATTCCATTTCTTCCGGACCACCAAAAAGCCCTTCACCACTGGTAATACTATCCCCAACCACTTCCAGTTTGATTTTCCTTTCTTTCAGAGGACAGAAAACACCTTCATCATTCAGGGAAATACTATGAATGAATAAAGAATGATGTTCTTCTCCAGACATTGGCTGAGTATCTTTATAAATGGTGATTAAATTCTCTTTTTCAGGATTAAGCCCACGTGCAATACAAAGATTCATTTTGTTTTCTTTTGTAATCATAAAACGTGAAACAGGTTTATTATTCACATATACAGAAACCCATGGCTCAGAATCATCATACATAGAAGAAAATTCTACCCAAACTTCTTTAGCCTTAACATTAATTTCCAGGGCAGAAGCAGCCCAGAACAAAGCCAAAGCTTTATCACTTTTACCAGCATCCGAAACATTACGTCCAAGAATGCGTTTATCTTTAATTTCAGATATTTTGTATGTTTTCATAAAACTTATTCTAGCACAGTCACAAAAGCCTATCATCGGGAAAAATCATTATTTGATAAAAAAAGATGATTTTTTTCTTAAATTTTTAGGTAATTTTACTTAAAAAACAGATTAATAATCCTTGACAATTTACAACTTGGGAAGTAATCTTTTGTTAATAAAATTCAATTTGATTTCAGGAGACTTTTTATGTCAAAAATCATCAGTGGTGGTAATTTACCAAATATTCCATGGCAGGACAAACCTGCTGACTGCTGGCTCCCAATCTGGAGATATTCAGCAAATCCAGTAATTGGACGCAATCCTTTCCCAGGTATGGGACGTATTTATAACTCTGCAGTAATTCCATGGCAGGGAAAATTCAAGGGTGTTTTCCGTTCAGAAGACACTTCTGCTCGTCCATTCCTCTATATTGGCGATTCAGATGATGGTATCCACTGGGATTTCCAGCGTGAAAAGATTCATATGCACGATCCAGATGGAACTCCACATGATCCATTCTATGCTTATGACCCACGTTGTGTAAAAGTTGACGATACATACTATATCCTCTGGTGTGGAGATTTTGACGGTGCTTCTATTGGTGTTGCAACTACAAAAGATTTCAAAGATTTTACACGTCTTGAAAATCCTTTCCTTCCATTCAACCGCAACGCTGTACTCTTCCCTAAAAAAATTGATGGAAAGTTCGTAATGCTTTCTCGTCCATCAGATTCAGGACACACACCATTTGGTGATATTCTTCTTTCACAGTCTCCAGATATGAAATACTGGGGAGAACACAGACTTGTTATGCAGAAAGGCGGACAGGGCTGGTGGCAGGGAGTTAAGATCGGATGTGGTCCTGCTCCAATCGAAAT
>JAEEGL016839246.1_pt1 | contig 10888 bp, 8 predicted proteins | sample 9134231 | NCBI WGS metagenome assembly JAEEGL01 (sample SAMN16246548, study PRJNA631951) | gut metagenome | biome: gut microbiome; feature: rumen; material: fiber-attached | host: Bos | place: Iran: Karaj | collected 2018-10
GATGTCGCCGCCGGCATTGACGATTTCGCGAGCCGAGAAGAAGAAGAAAATCTCGTTCAAAGCGTTCTCGTCGGAATCCGAACCGTGAACAGCGTTGTGCTGTACGCTCTCAGCATATTTCTTGCGGATGGTGCCTTCCTCTGCCTTAGAGGGGTCGGTAGCGCCCATAAGCTTGCGCCATTCGGGTACGGCGTTCTCCTTCTCGAGAACGGCTGCGTAGATCGGACCCGAAGTCATGAAGTCAACAAGTCCCTCGAAGAAGGGCTTGCCCTTGTGGATGTAGTAGAAAGCCTCAGCCTCGTTTCTCGAAAGCTGCAACTTCTTCATTGCGAGAATCTTGAAGCCGTGATCGTGAACCTCCAAGAAGATGTTCTGAGCGTAGCCGTTCTTCACTGCATTCGGCTTAATCAGCATCAAAGTATGTTTTCCTGTCATTTTAATTTAGTAATTATATATTTTTTTAGTATCTTTGCGTTTTAAAATCGGCTGCAAAGATAACAAATAGTAATGAACTTATAAACATAAAGATGCAAATATTTTCAAAAAAAAATATCGAGGCTGCAAAAGCCGACATCGAAGCCGCCCAAAAGGTGGTCATCACCGCCCACCTCAACCCCGACGGCGATGCGCTCGGCTCTGTCCTTGCCCTTTATAACTACCTGAAAGACAAGAAGGAATGTCACGTCGTGCTGCCCAACAACATCCCCGACACCTTCAAATGGATGCCGGGCTGTGGCGACATCATCATCTGGGACAACGACAAGGCGCAACAAATTGTCAAAGAGGCTGACCTGCTCTTCTTCCTCGACTTCAACGCCGCCTCCCGCGTCGATAAGATGCAGAAAATTGTGGAGGAGTCGCCCGCCGTCAAGATTATGATCGACCACCACCCAAACCCGCAGGAAGGTCTCTGCAAGCACCTTTTTTCCGACCCCGAGGCGGCGGCGGCGTGCGAATTGCTCTTCCTTTTCTGCAAGGAGTGCGGCTACAAGCTCAGCATCGACTCGGCGCGTTGCCTCTACACTGGTCTCGTGACCGACACCGGCTGTTTCCAATTCAACTGCACCACGCAGCGCACCTTCAAGGTTGCGGGCGAACTTGCGGCGTTTGGATTTGACCGCTCCGAAATCATCCACCACATCTACGACAGCTACTCTGAGGGCAGAATGAGGCTGATGGGCTACGTCCTGAGCCAAAAGATGGTTGTTTTTCCGCAATACCACGCCGCATACATCTCGCTCACCAAGGCGGAGGCGGATCAATTCGACTACCGTGTCGGCGACACCGAAGGCTTTGTCAACCTTCCACTGTGCATACAGGACGTGCAGTTTTCGGCGTTCTTTATGGAGAGGGACGGACTGATACGCTGTTCGTTCAGGAGCAAAGGCGACTTCAAGGTCAATACCATCGCCGAGCGTTACTTCAACGGCGGAGGTCACGACAACGCCGCCGGCGGCAAAAGTTACAAACCCCTCGACGAAATCGTACAACGCTTCGTCAGCCTACTCCCCAAAGTAACCCGCCCGCTCGTCAAGAAGAAGAAGTAATTGACAATTGACAATTGAAAGTTGAAAATTCGTTTTCAATTTATTATTAACAACGGAAAACACAGAATACACGGAAAACATTTATTGAAAAAAGGAATCGAAAAAAAACAAGTTTTTTTTCGATTTAGAAAACACGGAACTAACAATATGTAAACAATGGAAACATAATTCCGTGATTTCCGTCTTATTAAAAAACTTGTTTTTTTAATAATCTGAGTTTTTAAAACTTCTGTGTTTTTCCGTGCTTTCCGTTGTACAAAAAATTGACGGTAATTGACGAAAAAATTGACGTTAATTGACGTTACACAAACACAGACCGCCGCAAGGCGGTCTTACACGTTACGAACTATGAAAGCACACACCTTATTTATATTATTATTGACGTTGACAATTGCGGCGTGCGGCAGCAAAGTCAAGCGCGACGACGGCACGCAGAAGGAGTATTCCATCTTCAACGAAAACCTCATCACCGCCAACAAATACCTCGTCAAGGAGGACGCCGAGCGCACCGCGCAATACATCAAGAGGCGCGGATGGAAGATGACGGACGGCGAAGGCGGCATCCAGTACATGATATGCACCCGCGGCACCGGCGACAGCATCTCCATCAACCCAAAACTAACCATGGACTACCGCGTGGAACTATTGGACGGCACTGTATGTTACGACAGCCAAAAAGACGGCAAAAAAGAACTCACCGTAGGCGCGTCGGAGATGGAGCCTGGCATGACCCGCACATTCCGACGACTCTGCCACGGCGACAGCGCGGTCTTGATATTGCCGCCGCATTACGCAAAAGGATTGATTGGCGACATGGACAGAATACCGCCACACTCGGTCGTGGTGTATTTCGTGAGGATTGACGACTAACTGCCGCTTAATATTTCATTAAAGTTGCTGATGTAAAATTAATATTTTATTCAACAACAAATGTAATTATATTCGCTCAAAGAGCAGTAAATTTGCACCGTAAAAAACAAACATTAACAAACGTAAAAATTCATAAACAAAATGAAAAAAATCTATTCTTTCGTTGCCGCTCTCGTAGTAGCAATGGTAGTATTGGTTTCTTGCGCATCCGAGAACACCAAGAACGTAACCGCTTTCGTTCAGGCAACCCTGTCGAAGGACGTTGCTCAGGCAGAGACCCTCATGGGTCAGATTTCGGCCAAAAAGGCTGAACTCAACACGGATGAGATGTGTGGCTTCATCGCCGGCATCAATGGTCTCATCAACATCTATTCCACAACAGACCAGGCTAAGGCCCAGAACTTGGTAAACCAGCTCATCTCCCTCACCGACGAGATCGCTGCCAAAGATGCAGAAGGCGTGAAGAAATTTGCCGCCGACAGCAATGTTGACATCGTAGCAATCGCAAAGACCTACAAGGACGCCCTCGCCGCCGCACAACAGGCTGCCGAACAGGCCGCACAACAGGCCGCTGCTGAAGAAAATGCTGAAGAGGAAGAAGAATAATTTTCCAACAGCCTCAAATTGGCAACAAGGACGATGAACACCCTCCGTCTTACATGATAAAAACAGAAAATTGTCAACATCCGGCAGTTTTCTGTTTTTTTTTACAGCTTGGCTGGTTGTTTTTTCAACAAAAACAACTATATTTGCAAAATTGTTGCACAGTAGCAGCATCACATTAATAATCAACAAAAACAACTACATGATGAGAAAAACATTCATAGCACCTATTGCGGCGATAGCGTTAGCCGCCGTGGTTACGGTTTCGTCATGCACCAAGGAGGAATACCGCCTCGACGACATCAGCGACGAAATCATGTTCAACACGGCAGTGTCGGCGCCAATCGCCAACCTCGACGTAACGCTCGCCGACTTCTTCGACCTCCAGAGCATGAAAGGCAAATTCAATGTCAACCCGAACCAGGTCGACCAAATCAAAGACGCCTGGGACGGCAAGCGTCCCGATTTTTTGATCAAGGGCGGGGACGGCAAGGAGACCATCGACCTCAGCATCCTTTCCAAGAAGGACTTTGAACGCCTCAAGACCCTCAACATCTCCATCGACAAATTCAACGCGCCCAAATCCACCGACTTCATCCAAATAGACGACCTCGGCGACATCTTCGGCGAAAAGAACCCCGTCTCTGAACTAAACGACTTCACCCTGTATCTCGATATAGACAACCAGACTCCATTCATCTTCACGCTAAAGCTGCAATTTGCCAACGGCGTCAAAAACTTCTACATGCCGCTTGATGGATGCGCCGCCACCACCAAGGACGGCTCTGACGAACTCATGGTGAAAGCCAACTACAAGGACGAATACACGGTGACTTTCAGCAACGACATCGCCAAAAAACTGAAAGAAGCCAACGGTCTCGTGGTGTCGTATGGACTCTCCGTAGACGCCAATGACATTGACAATTTCTTCGACATCAACGCCGACAGCCGTTTCTCGATGAAGCTCAAGACTTTCATAGACGCCACCGTAGACCTCTCCAAAATCAACTGATAACCAACTAAACTGCAACACAAATGAAAAGAATCTTCAAGACAGCGGCAGTGATGGCTATCGCAGCCTCCGCCATCAACGCATCGGCGCAGGTGTCCAACACTGTCTACTTCGACAAATACAACTACCGCCAGCACCAGCTCAACCCGGCTTTCATCCCCGACCAACAGGCATATCTCAGCGTCATAGGCAACGTCGCCATGGACTTCGGCAACAGCTGCATCTCATTCAGCGACGTGGTGAAAAACGTTACAGTCAACGGAAAGTCAAAATCCGTGCTTTTCCTCGACAAAAACTACAACAACGGCGAAGGCTACAAGGAATTCCTCGACGTGCTTGACGACGACCTCCGTATATTCTCCAATATGTACGTGGACATCTTTCACTTCGGATTCCGCGCCGGCGCCAAAAACTACATCTCAATCTCCTCAGGCGTTAAGTTCGGCACCAACTTCAGCGTACCGAAGTCGTTTTTCCAGCTCGCCCTCGACGGCATGGAAAAAAACAAGAAATTCAACCTCGACGCCGGCTCCATCTACGCCGACGCATACGCATACGCCGAACTCGCCGTCACATTCTCCCGCAAAGTCGGCGACCGCCTGTCCTTGGGGCTCACCGGCAAGTACCTGAAAGGCCTCGTCTGCGCAAAGACCGACTTCAGCCAGATTACAGCCACCTGCGACAGGGACGAATGGCAGTTCACCGGCGAAGCGGAGGTCATGGGCTCGTACCCGGGGCTGAAGGTTTATAAGGACGAAGACAACAAACTCGACTTCGATTACAAGGACGAAGACCTCAAAGCATCTGATTTCAAGGGCAATGCAGGTTTTGGCATCGACCTCGGCGCGTCGTTCAAACTCACCGAAAAACTCACGCTCTCCGCAAGCCTGGTAGACCTCGGCTTCATCAACTACAAGAAAAACGTCGGCAGCGCAAAGATGGTGCCATCCAAGCCATTCCACTTCAAGGGCGGCACCTACACATTTGAAAATGCCGACGACGACGACAACCAGAACGACGACAACAGCGCGGACAAGGAGGGCAAGATTGACTTCGACGAATTTGAGGATTCGTTCAAGGACGCATTCGACGTGGGCAACACCACGAGCTTCAAGCAGAGGCTCAACACCAAAATCTACGCAGGTGCATCATGGGAGCCGATAAGGTTCTTAGGACTCGGTTTCCTCTCCAAGACCACTTTCGCCAGCAGCAAAGTCAGCCAGGAGTTCTCCGCATCCGCCAACCTCCGCCTGTTCCGCATACTCTCCCTCAACGGCATGTATTCGATGATGGACGGCACGTGGCATGCAGTAGGCATAGGCGTCAACCTCAACCTCGGACCCATCAACATCTTCACCGCCTGCGACAACATCCCGCTCCACTACGGCAAAAACATTGGCAAAGACGAATTCATCTTCCCCGACAAGCTCACTTCCACGAGGTACAACTTCGGCCTCGGCCTCGTATTCGGCTCCAAGGAGCACAAGGACAAGAAGAAAGCCAAAAAAGAAGAGAAGGAATCAATCATCGACGACACATGGCGCAACAACGCACCCGAACCCGACTTCTTCGACAAGGACGGCGACGGCGTGGCTGACGACAGCGACCACTGCCCCGACACCCAGGCGGGCGTAGCGGTTGACGAAGAAGGATGCCCCCTCGACACCGACTACGACGGCGTGCCGGACTACCTCGACAAATGCCCCGACACTCCGGCGGGCGCCAAGGTGGACGAAAACGGATGCGCGCTCGACAGCGACGGCGACGGCGTCAACGACACCAACGACCGCTGCCCCGACACACCGAAGGGCGCGAGCGTGGACGAGCATGGATGCCCAATAGACACCGACAGGGACGGCGTGCCTGACTACAAGGACAAATGCGCCGACACCCCGAGCAGCGCAAGCGTGGACGCATCGGGCTGCCCCCTCGACACCGACGGCGACGGCATCCCCGACTATCTCGACCACTGCCCCGATGTGGCCGGCATCACCGCCAACAACGGCTGCCCGGAAGTCAAGGAAGAAGCCAAGCAGATATTCAGGAAAGCACTCAACGGCATCCAGTTTGAAACCGGCAAGTCTACAATCATCAAGTCGTCATACCCGATCCTCGACGACATAGCCAACATCATGCGGGAGAACCCCGAATACAAGCTCTTCATCAAGGGACACACCGACAACGACGGCGACGCGCTGACAAACCTCAAGCTCTCCAAGGAACGCGCCGCAGAGGTGCTCGACTACCTCAAAGGCAAAGGCATCAAAGAATCGAGGATGCACAGCGAGGGATACGGCGACACCCAGCCCGTAGTGCCCAACAACTCCGACGCAAACAAGGCCAAGAACCGCCGCGTGGAATTTGAGGTAGAGTTTTAACGGGACAGGACACAACAAAAACCTTTTTTAACGAAAAATTACCGGACGTTTTGTAAATAAAACTCCGGTAATTTTCGTTTTAACATGAAAACACGATTGTATGAAAAGACTTTTGACATCAACGGCAATAGCAATCCTATTCTGCCTGACCAACGCGACGGCGCAAGACGAAATCGAAGTCCCCGCCCTCACATCCATCGAAGTGGACGCGGAGGGCGTGCCGGTACTCCACTGGACGATGCAGCACCCCGAACTCGTGGACGGCTACATCATCAAGCGGCAGATATTCGACGGCCAAGGCGTCATCCCAGGCACATACAACAACGTCGCAATCATCGAAGACCGCCACACATTCACCTACGCCGACCGCTCCAACGAATACGGCACATACGCCATGACAAGCGTCCGCAAGGAGTTTTACTGCATAGCCGCCTACGTAACCGACGGCCAAGGCAAAAAACATTACAGCCTGATGACCGAGCCGGCATCGACGATATTCGCAACCGGCTCCTACAACTTCTGCGACAAAAACTACACCCTGCACTACTCCTCCACCGACGACGCCGACCATTACACCATCCGCCAATTGGAGCCGCAGCGCACCGACCACCCCACCGGCAAGGACACCGCCGCTACGCTAACATTCGACACATTCCACCAGATGCGACGCTTCCAAATAGAATGTACCGCCACCAACGGCATCAGCACATTCTCGCCGATAATCGAAATAGAAGCCACGGAGCCTGTTCCGCCCACAACGGTGGACATCGCATTAGTCTCCGTTGACGACAACAACCGACTCGCCCTCACGCTCAACCTCTCGCCGTCGCAATCCACCGACAAGGCATACCTCCTGCGCCACGACATCGTATCCGGCATCGACTCCACATACCATCTCGCCGACCTCTCGATGAGCGACGCCACCTTCACCGACCCCCACGCCGACCCCGCCCGCCGTTACTCCTACATCCTCTCTGTCAACGACAAGTGCGGACACATACTCGCTCAGTCGGATTCCGCATACAACATCGTGGCCGCCGTCACAGAAGCCCCCCAAAACGTCAACCTCGTATCCTGGAGCAAGCCACGCGCCCTCTACGACCAAATCACAGGCTCGCAAATCCTCCGCAAAATCGACGGTCAGGATTGGGAGCAGGCGGGCGAAGTGGGCAGTTATTACAACGAATACGAAGACATCCTCTCCAACATGATAGCCGACGAGAAAATTTACAGCGGACAATTCTGCTACCAAGTAACCGTCAACTATCAAAACGGCAGCCAAATCCGCTCCAACGCCGCCTGCCTGCAACGCGAACCAGTAATCTACATCCCCAACGCCTTCAATCCGCAGAGCGACATCATGGAAAACCGCACATTCCGCCCACGCGCCGACTTCCTTGACGACTACCACCTCGCCATCTACGACAAGAGAGGCGCACTCCTGTTCCAGTCAGACGACCTCAACGCAGGCTGGGACGGCTACGACCGCTCGTCCAAACTATGCCATCGAGACACCTACATATACCACATCACATACAAGACTTCATCCGGCAAGCAGGTGGAAAGGTCAGGGAAAGTAAACCTGCTGTACTGACACCCTTAAAAATCTACCGCCATATTTCACTGATACAAAAAGGATTGCAAAAAGAATCGAAAAAAAATGCAAAAAAATTTGGCAGATTGAAAAATGTGTCATAACTTTGCCGCGTCAAAAACAAAAAGACAACGCGCTGGTGGCGGAACTGGTAGACGCGTATGTTTGAGGGGCATATCCGAGTTATATTGGGTGCAGGTTCAAGTCCTGTCCGGCGCACAGAAAAATCCTTGAAGTCAGAAATGAGTTCAAGGATTTATTTTTTTGGCAAAATTTTTGTCCCGCATATTGAGAAGTTTGTTACATTGGAAACGTATAGACACAAACCAAAATCATATAACGACATGAACAATTTTTTCCAGAAAAACACATTCGTCATCGACCAAAAAGTATGGACGGTGGCCAATTCGTACCGCATCCTCGGCGAGGACGGCCAGCAGATTGGCGTAATCCAGGAAGACCTTCCCGCAATCAGGCTGATCCTCTCTTTTTTCGTATCGAAGAAAAACCTTCCGTTCACCCTGCACCTCAAGGACGGAGACAACAACGTGATGGCGACAATCGAAAAGAAGTTTTCGTTCATCACGGCGTCCGTGGACATCAAGGACGGCAACGGCACAAAAATAGGCGCCATCAAGCAGAAGTTCACGCTCCTCAAGCCCTCGTATGAAATCTACGACGCCAACAGCAAGCTAATCGGCACCATCACCGGCGACTGGCTCGCATGGGAGTTCAAGGTATTGGATCCAAACCAAAACGTACTCGCCACCATCTCAAAAAAATGGAACGGCGCAATGAAGGAAATCTTCACCGACTCAGACAAATACGTGATTTCAGTGTCGCCCCAAGTCACCGACGAAAAGATGCGCATGGCCATCATTTCCGCTTCCGCCGTCGTCGACAAAATCAACAAGGAGAGGAACTGACACCTCGCACACACCAGTACCAACTAAAACACCCCGGCAGCAACCAATGTTGGCCGGGGTGTTTTTAGTATAATGCTTTTGGGATTGGCGGCAGCGAATTTACTGAGCCTTCTCCACAGCGATTGCGCCGAATGTAAACTTGTCGTTCTTGCCGTCGGCATTCACAAACCTGACTTCCAGCGTAGTGGATTTGGTGTCGATGTCCGGGGCGTTCTTGCTGATAACTGCGATGGTGCCGTCTTCGTTGGCCACAAATGCGTCCCCATTCTCGTAGATGGTGCCGCCAATGGTTACGGAAATCACCTTGTCGAGGTCCTTGCCCTTGATGAAGAACTGTCCGTCGGTGCTCATGCCGACGCTGGTGATGAGGATGTTGATCTTCTTGAGGTCGGGGATTGTGACGGGAACGGAGTACGACGTGCCGCCTTCGAGCGACACCTTGACATCTACATCGCCCACCGGCCACTCAAAGTCTTTCAGCGACATGAAAATCAGCATTTCGTTGGTGGGGACGATGTAGTGAGTGTCTTTTACAAACGACCTTCCGCCAATCGAAATGTCCTTGATTTGCTTAAACTCGCTGCCAATGAATACCACAGCGTCGTCCTCGCCGGGCTGCACGAAAGTGACGCTTGGAACGGAGAGCGACTTGCCGGGGATGTTGACCTTGTACTTCTTGGGTTCGGAGCCGGCAAGGGAGATTACGATGTCCTTTTCGCCGCCGGGCATTCCCTCATATGAAAAGACGAGTTTGTTGCCCGTAACCGAAAACTCCACCTTCTCGCCGTCCAATGTGATGCCCTGGACAAGCGTCAGGTTCTTGCCCGAAATCTCGATTGTCTTGGCGGTTTCATTGGACTGGCAGCCGGTAACCTCAAATTTCTGGGGGTCGTTGGGTCCTTGCACTTCCTCCTCATCGTCGCCGCACGATGTGAAGCTAATTGGTGTCGAAAGCAGACCCACGAAGGCGAGCAGCATCGACAGTTTCATAAGTTTTTCTTTCATAATGTTTTGTGTTAAAGTTAACAGATGAATAATTGCTGCATTTTTTACGCAATCATACATATGATTAAACGCAAAATAACAAATTATATTGCAGATTTATACATAAAAAAACATTCATTTTTTCAGTCAATAATTCAAAAAAAATTGTTACCTTTGCGGCATTGCAATCAAAATTGACAAAATGGACCAACTGGAAGAATATACCGACGAGAAAATTCAGACCCTTGAGTGGCAGGAGCACATACGCCGCCGCCCGGGCATGTACATAGGAAAACTTGGCGACGGTTCGTCGTCCGACGATGGCATCTACGTACTCCTCAAAGAGGCGCTTGACAACTCCATCGACGAATTTATGATGGGCTTCGGCAAAAAAATCGAAGTCTCCATCAAGGATTCGCACGTAATCATACGCGACTACGGACGCGGCATCCCACTCGGCAAAGTGCGCGACGTGGCGAGCAAGATGAACACCGGCGCCAAGTACGACAGCAGCGTGTTCAAGAAGTCCGTCGGACTCAACGGCGTCGGCATCAAGGCAGTAAACGCCCTCAGCACCAACTTCATGATACGCTCGTTCCGCGACGGTCAGTGCAAGAGGGTGGTGTTTTCAAAAGGCATCTGCGAGCAGGACGACGCATTGACACCCACAAGCGAAAAGAACGGCACGGAGACCTCATTCACGCCCGACCCTACGCTCTTCGTCAACTACGCATTCCAGGACGACTACATAGTCCCGATGCTCAAAAACTACGTGTATCTCAACACGGGGCTTACAATCAATTACAACGGCGAACTCTACAACTCCAAAAACGGCCTCCTCGACCTGCTCACCGACAATATGAGCAGCGAGGGCGTATATCCCATCATCCACCTCAAAGGTCAGGACATCGAGATTGCAATGACGCACAACAACCAGTTTTCGGAGGAGATATACTCTTTCGTCAACGGACAGC
>JAEEGL010548608.1_pt1 | contig 10887 bp, 7 predicted proteins | sample 9134231 | NCBI WGS metagenome assembly JAEEGL01 (sample SAMN16246548, study PRJNA631951) | gut metagenome | biome: gut microbiome; feature: rumen; material: fiber-attached | host: Bos | place: Iran: Karaj | collected 2018-10
GCTGGCCTGTGAACCCGACATGGCTCACGAAACGCTGCGAGGCATGAATGCAGTGATGAATGTCACGGGCCGCAAGACAATGGCCGAAAAAATGTATCTCAGCATGGCGGCCAAGGCAATGGGTGTATCGAAGGAAGAACTCGACGAGCTTATGGCTTAGTCGTGTAATGATAGTTTCAAGGTCTATTCAAGGATATTCTTGCAACTTTGTGAAGTGCTACCACTTAATCTTGAGAGTGGCACCAGCACCATATCTGCTCTTCCCTACAACGTTGGCCACCAGACTGGCATCAAACGCATTATAGCTATAGGTGGGTACGAACTGCTGACGGTCGCCTTGTGTGTACATTGCCAAAGCGAACACGCGGACAACGCTCAGAACATCCTTCTCTCCACCAGCAGCAGATAAACGTACAGTTGAAATTACGATGCCATCTCTCAACTCTTCGGCTGCGCTGACCACGATGACGTTCTGGTTGTTGCCGCCGGTGCGTTTGCTCCGAAGCCTATAGGCATGGCACTGTCGTAGGAAGGCGAAGGAACAATGCCGTCTCGATTATTATTAGTAGTACTGTCATCTTTCGAACATGACGAGAACGAAACAAGAAATGCAAGCAAGATGCCGGTAAACAATAGATTGAATCTGTGATGATTGAATTGTGTTAACATATTGCACGCCACGAACTATCCTAAACCGTAATGCAATCTATCCTAAATCATAAAATGATCTTGGATAAATCGCATCGTGAAATAGCCTAAACCGCATCGTGAAATAGCCTAAACCGCATCGTGAAATAGCCTAAATCGCATCGTGAAATAACCGCCAACATTGCGTGAGATAACCGCGAACGAAACAGCACTACTTTCCCCCTTCGATACCATTCCATACTCTATACAAAAAGAAGTTTGCAAAGCATCTGTTTCATCTGTCAATCTGCATAACAACTTACATTTCAATCACTTACAAGCGAAACAGGTAGAAGCAGATAATTATTATCTGTTTTTACCTGTTTCGCTCAAAACCAACTGATTATCAACAAGATGCAGATAAAAGCATTTGAAACAGATGCTTTGCAACTTTTCAGAATTAGAGAATTCTCTACCCCTCATCAGTCTGCTCAATTCATCTACAGTCTGTAGTCTAAAGTCTTTCATCTATAGTTTTTTCGTAACTTTGCAAGTATTCTCAGCTTTTCTTTGTATAAAGACAGCCTAGGGGATTGAGGAAAAATTGGGTTACAAATTGGCAACCGTACTCAATTCCACATTCTGCTATAAACTGCATCAAAGAACACCTGACGGTGAGCCACCAGCCGTTTTTATGACTCAGCGTCGGGTGCAAAGGTAATCATTTCTTTTGAAAGAACCAAATCCAGGCTCAATTTTTAGTTCTGAGCTTGCTCAACGCTCTTAAACTGACTGCGGAATCTTTTGTGGCACTTGCCAGAAAGGTGCGTATTAGGCTACGTCCTTCTATCGACTTTACTAATGGTAACACCAATTCCACTTCGCCACAAGGCAATATGACTATACTCTTGAAATCTTAAAACCAAGTTTCAAAATCAGTTTTAACGTCTCTATAGATGTGTTCCTGTCATACACTTTTTCCTCTTCTGGGAGGTCTTCGTATGCAATGAGGCACGGATGCTGTTTCAGCATGTCATCACGTTTCTCACCGTAAGTCCAACCTTGATTGATGCGTTCCTGTGCCCAAATCTCATGCACATTCTTAGCCATTGCTTCAAGCAGTGAGTTCAGTTCCTCTGGCAATTGTATGTCTGAGGTATCGATTGGATTTGGAGTGTATCGTTTCTTTTCCATACCTTAATAGTTTTTATTAGCCATTTCTATGAACCAAGGAATGTAACGGATGATTTCCTTGTCAATCTCTTGAATCTCATTTAGCTGGTTGAACGGACGGATGTCTCCATGAATATACTGATTCTTATTATTTGTCTTCTTGAAACCATTGAAAATACCTTTTCTTTGATCTTCTTTATACAGATTAAGGTCAAGCTGATAAGCATCTTCTTCTTTCTGAGGCTTTCTGAAACCCATCAAGAGCTTTTCAACATTCCATCTATTATGCTCGACCTCTGCCATTTTCAACAACGTTTCGGCTGAAAGATTTCTACAGCCTATATATCCTTCAGCGTTAAGAGAGCGCTCTCTGAAACCGATATTGTATGCACTATAAAGGTTAGACCACTGGTCTGAAACTTTAAGTCCTATCCATAACTGGTGTGCATTCTCAAGGACATCCTCTTTATTATATTTCATCATACCCTGAAGGATGCTTTCGCCATGTTGGAGGAGTTGATAAGAGAGGGTACACTTTTTCTTATCCTCATCATCCATGTTCTCTCTTTGAATGGGATTGCCATTTTCATTGACAAGATAATTATTGTCATAATAATAATTGTATATATAATTAATACACTCGGCCATCTGCTGTGCCCGTTTGTTGATATCGAAAATAATATCCGTCATACCAAAAGGAAATACATTGGAATAACGTCCTTTTATCATAAGAGCCTTAGGTGTGCCGTCGTTGCCAATTACCATCTTTTCCTTGGCTGTTTGTGACATTTCTCTTACTTTATCCACGAACTTGCTTGATGTGTTCTGCCTAATAAATATTCTTGTCCCACATTCATAAACCTTGTCGTTCATATTCATAGCGATTGCCATGTTAGAACGTGAATCACGCATTGCGAATATCAGACTTAAAATCTGTTTGTCATCACATGCCCAATCGGTGATGAGAGCCTGCACTTCTTTTGTATATATGTCTCCTTTTACAAACCTGAATTCTATGTCAAGGAAGTTCGCATCTTCCCCACTGAAGCCTGTCGCAGGCTTCGTTCCCTCTTTATAAACCAATTTATCTCCCTCTCTGACAAATTCTCCATATTTATGCTCTTGCACTTCAAAGAAATGTCTGGTACGAGTCATAAACAATTGTAATTCATTGTCAGCATTAAGGTCAATAAAGGTTATCTCCGTTCTATTATTCTTTCCGTCAAAGTTCGGGAAGTGGAGCATTTTTGCGGCTTCGATACCTAATGTAACACCGAAGCTTGAGGTTCCGACAATAACGACATGTACATGCTTGTCACTCTTCGAAGAAATGCCATCCCCATCAATAAACGGATATCTAATTCCGTCTGTATCCACAAACATCTGCTTTGCCCAATCAGAATAAAAATTGTAAGGGATAAATTCTACCTTCAATTTCCTGATATCTTCAAAGAGGTCTGTAACTTGTAATGCTGCATAGGTATCTGGATCCTCAAAGACAGTCGTGATACTTTCCGGCAGTCCTTTATCCTTGTTCTTTTCAAGAATCGCGTAAACCTTTTCCATGCAATCTATGTTCATGGCATCGTGCGAGGGCTTTGTCCTGTCACCGACTATATAGATGCTACAAGCTTGGTTCAGTTTCAACTCTTCCAAATCCTTTACAGATGTACGATGTCCGTTTTTGATGATAACCCGCTTCTCGCAATCTTGAGCGATAGATGAATGAATCTTTTCGGCAATTTCCTCGCTGGGCACTGAACTCTGTAAAAGTACATAGGCATCTTCGTTGGTACATATCTGCTTGATGATAGACGGGACAATCTCATCATAGCCAAGAATAACATAATGGTTTTCTTTGACATAGGTGTTCTTGCCCTTCCGGTAGTTCTCAATACGACGCTCCAGCATATTCGACAACACGGATATGAGCATGCCGCCAAAGACGACCATACCAAGAAGAGAACCGAGAATAGCAAACAGAAGGGTTAGCCACGGGCGTTCGCCACCAGCATAGTTGTCCGTATAGATGTTGCTAAGCGCATTGCCATCTATGAGCAGATACAAAGCCCATTCGAAGAAATTAACATCCCTACAATTCTTTCCAAATGTAAGGAAATAGCAGATGAATAGTCCGATAATTAGTGCCACGAGAATAATCCCAAGCAGGATAATAATCTGCCACCAAATTTTGTCCGAGAAGGTCCTGTCAAATTTTAGGACCAAATTGTGAAGTCTTGTTGAATGTTTCATTGATATTCATTGGTTTTTTATAATTCTTATTTATATAACTTATGATGTCATTCCAAAGATTCTTTACTTAAAGACCTACAATTTATATCCATATGGTATGGGGAGTATAATCTTTCCATCATAGCGATTTATACTGTCACTATATGCTCGGTATAACAACTCTATATCACTGTCTTGTTGCACTTGGCTGTCAAGTTGTTGATAAATATGAAAAAAAGCTTTTCTTTTATTAGCAGCAAGGAGTGAGAATAGATAGTTTGTTATGCATGAGAAATAGAACCCACCAGGTAGGTTTTTGATACCTAAAAGCATCTGGTACAGTTCTAATGCATCGTCAAACTGATTGTTGCGGAGGTAGGCTAATCCTAAGTAATAGAATTCTTCTTTGCTGCCGTTCTCCATGCAACAGAGTTGTTGGATTATCTGGTCGTATGATTCTTCGTCGATGAGCTGTTCCAGTTCTTCCTGTGAGAGGTTGGTGCGATTAGAAGTGATCTCTTTCAGTTTTTCCCGTAGCTGTTGCACGTGGTCGTTCTGGATGAAATTAATATACCTATAGTGAACCACAGCCTCTTTGAACAACTTTTGATAGTCATCAAATAGTTTTAGTGCCACAGACTTGTCGGGAAAACCTTTCTGACTTTCCTCTAACAATCTGACGTAATTGGCTGATAATAGGACTGTGTTAGAGTCTAGTTGCCTATCCCAAATATTCTCAATACGGGCTTCTGATAATCTCATGACGTTCTCCATTTCATTGCCCATCTCTGTGTATGCAGATTTCACTTCTTCAAGGGCTGTCATTCTGATATAGTGTCTTGCAACTAATGCCCAGGCCAATGAAATGTCTGAATAGTCTACCTTATTATTCATCTTCATGAAGATGGTCATTCTCGACATAAACGAAATATCTTTTTCGCTTATTTGAAAGTCAAAGGCGTCATCTGGCGTATCATTTACGATGATGTCATCTATCAGGTGGTCAATCATCTTCATGGCGTTTTGTGCATCAGTATGGCATTTGGCCATTGCGTATTCTGCCGTCAGCTGGGCATACACCACAGCATAGCTCTTGAAGCAGAAGAATCTCTCAATATGTTGCTTCATTTCGTCAATCACATTCTCCACGAGCCCATTCATCTGGTCTTTGTTTATGCTCTTGATGTATGGAGCGAGCCTGTAAATCTGCCAGGCACAAAGTATCCATTCTAGTATAATGTCGTCGTTGCTGAATTCTGCGTCAGGATGCTGTATCTGCCTATCTTTTAATGCTTTTGCCATCTGATAGGCTTTCATGGCATAAGGTCCGGGATCGCTGCCTTTTTCAAAACGGGCCATCAAGATGGCCACTTCCCGCAGGAGTCTGAAATAACCCTCAAACTTGAGGCTGTTGTCATACAATACGCCCTTAAGTTCTAAGGGTACGAAAACGTCATTCAGGTATAACCATCTTTCGTGAATGTTTCCAAATCCCTCAAATCTGTCATAGATGGCCCGCATGAGTCTTGCGTTCCATTCCAACGACTTGTTAAAATGTCCGGTGCATAGTTTTAATTGTTTCTGATTAGATTCGTTCCATGATTCTTCCCCATCAGGCAGTTCCACATAGGCATTGCCACAAGAGTCGTATATTTCAGCTAAAGCCAGGGCTGCGTCATCGCTCAATATACCATTGGCTTTTGCCTCTTCAAGTCTGCTGATCATGAATTGGGCAGTCCTGAGATAGAGTGTGTAGTCGTGTCTCCGTTTAGCTATATAGCACCATTGGTTCAATCCATGGAACGAATCATATTCAAGCGGTGCCATGTTGACCATTTCCAACACCATATTGACATATTCATCTTGGTGGAACTTCGCTTTTTGGTCGAAAGCCATCATAGCTTCAGACAGTCCCCAATAAAACTGGTAGTTCTCTTTCTTGGCAATGTATTCCAAACATGTTTGATAGTCTTCACACCCCATGGCCACGATGAAGATGTTGCGTTGATGGGTTGGCGATGTGGGGGGAAGTTGCTGGATATATTTGTTCAGTTGCTGGCAAAGCTCCTTCCGATATGCCAAGGTCCAATTTTCAATGACTTTACCTACAATCTCGTTTTTGAGCGTTAGGTAGCCGTTGCTATCTTCCTTGATAATGCTGTTGCCCAATATATGCTTGAAATATGCACACCAGTCAACGTCCCTGCCTGTTAATTGGGCCATATCCTCTTCTGTCAGTCCCCTGCTGACACCAATCATTCCGATATAGGTCGCCACGAAGTCCTTTCCCAGCACGTTTTCCAGTCTTTTTATCCAGTAGTAGCTCAAGTCTTCATAGTTGTCGGGCATTTCGCCAATGATGCGACACAGATGGAAATTGATGTTCCGCTCACTGTCGCCTATACCGTCTTTGCTTCTAATATCCTGATAGTCCAGCTTGTTCAAGTTGGTCAGTATGTTGACGGCCATGCTGAGCCATTTCACGTTCAAGGCCTGTTTCTTGGCCCTTAAATCCTGCAGGATACCCTTTCTCAGTCCTTGGGTGATGGCGTTGAAATCGTTGTCAGTCAAGTTGCGCAGAACGTACGGCATCACTATTTTGGCAGCATCCTTATGCTCTGTAGGAATGGTCTGGACATACAAGTTGAATGCCTGTTTGAGGCTGTAGAATTCGTCCATGTCGTATGGATGCTCCTGGAACACTGCCACCCTGACATGCTTTTCCTCGAAAATGGCCTGGGTGAGTCTGCAATACTCCTCAAACAGCAACTTAGCATTGTCCTTCATCGCTTTCAGGTATTCGGAGTCACGCCCCAAGAACCTGAGCATCTGAAGGTTCCAGTAATAGAACACTTGATGGTAGTGAGATGCATCAACAGACGCTTCCTGGGAATTGAACAGACAGAAATATCTGTTGTCTTCGCTCAACAATGAATATAGTTTGCACAAGAGCGCCGTTTGGCCCATACCGTGTTCAGGCTCAAAGATATATAGCGCTTGTCTTTCTTCTATACTCCTGATACATTCGCCAATTACATCCTCCCTGCCAACAAACTTAACAAGCTGACGGTTCACATAGTCACGCTGCGCCTTGATGAAGTTGTCCTCGGCTAAGGTTTCGGGGTTGCCAATATGCTGAGAAATAAGCGACCGCAACTTCTTATAGATATGGTTGCACCATGCTTCGATTTCCGAACCACCAGATTCTAACACATTTAGGCAATAAGGGGCGTCAACTGACAACTCTTGTTTATGTTTCAGCAGATAGTCTCGAAAAGTCCTTACATACGAACCGTTTTCTCCGTCGTCCATGTAGTTCTTCTTTTCACTCTCCGATAGGTTGGCATACGATTTCTCGTCGCGGAGCATCACTATAGCGCGGTTGGAGGTATTCTTTCCAAAGAGTGCATGCAGGAACTCGCATACCGTTACGCTCAACTGATTGCTTTCTAAAGGAAAGTCATCGGGTAGTTTAACGCTTTTTGTCGCTTCGAAATCCTTGGGAATCCATCCATAACGGTGGCCCACCAGCCCGAGGAAGAAAGGCTGGCAGGCTTCTATCTCGTCCATGCAGACGCTATAAACCCTTTCTTCTCTTTCCTCAGGCGTCAGTTTCGGGTCTGTTTCCACAGAATGGCGAAGATCAACCAATTGAACGTTAGTACGCTGTCCGATGAAAAATTCGTTGAGTCGAGGCACCACAATGTTGCGGAGAGCATCGCGCTCCACATCCATATCTTTAAAAGTACTACTTATAAAGATTCTTACAATAGTCCACTGATTCATATTACAAATTTTAATTTTCCAAACATTTTAAGTAGAATAATATAGGGCGGAATCCACTATCTTCAAGTGCATTTCTCACCAAACGGACTCGTTCAAAATCTTTTGTGGAATGGGAAACAAACACCCAGGCCCCTTCTTCTACATCGTCTTCTTTCATCTTCCTTTCAGTCTAAATTATACTTTTTGAGTTCTTCAGGAGTCAACGGACGATTCTTAAAACATTCGCGAGTCTCATTGATAAGTTCTTGGAGAGATGGATAAGTCCATATTTTAATTATTGAACAATCCGAGCCAATGGGGGTCGAGATTGTTGCAATTGATTTATTGTCTGGACTAAAAGAAGCCTTATAGAGTTCATCATTTTTATCCTCTTCAACCAATATACGAAATAACTCCACACCACTTTCAACATCCCAGACTCTAACAGTACGATCCTCTGAAGCAGATAGTATAAGTCTGCCGTCATTACTAAACTCAACAGAAAGGATTTTATTGGTATGACCTTCATAAGTTTTGACAGCTTCCATTTTATGAACATCCCAGAGTTTTATCGTTGCGTCATATGAGGCAGATGCGACATATATTCCATCTGGACTATAACTAATTGAATTAATCCTATCATTATGTCCCATTAATTCTTCATGTAGATAAACCGTCTTATGCTCTAACCAATACCGAATATCGTTATCAACAATCCATGCAATACGTTTATTATTTGGTGAAAGCCAATAATTATAATCATTACCATCACGATGAACATCATCATAATCTTTCCATATTTCTAATCGATTTTCAACTGCGACAGCAACACGCTGGGCATCTGGAAGAATAGACGCTGCAGTTATTTCATTATTTCTAACCTTCGTTTTTACTACAGTCCAGGAGTCAACATCCAAAACACTAAAGCTACTAAATCCAACCATCAAAATTTGTTTCCCATCCTGGCTAAAGGATACTTTTTTACTGTTATTACTCTTGTATTGATTAATAATCTGTTCTGTCTGTACATCCCACATAATCATCTTTTCACCATCACAGCCTAACAGCCATTTGCCATTAGGACTAAAAGCTGCATAGCTATTAACCAGACTAAGTCCATTATAAGTATGCACTAATTCTCCTGATTGTACATTCCACATACAAAGATCTTGATTATTGCCTTTGGAAAGGACATGCTTACCATCTGGAGCATAAACAAGTAATGATACATACCTCTCATTAACACATATCTTATAATCCGGTTCGTATTTCTTTATATCCCATATTCTAATATTGCTATCCTCAGAAGATGATACTATTATTTGTCCATCAGGGCTAAAATTAGCACAAAGACATCTTCCTGTATGACCTTCAAATGATTTTACAAGACGTAATTCGGGGACACTAAACAAATAGACAACGCATTCTGCAGATGCAATTAAAACATAGTTCCCATCTGGACTAAAAGTCGTATATAAAGGGAAAAAATCAAGATGACTATTGGCAACAGCTAAACCATTATTCAAGTTCCACAATGACATTTCGAACATGCCACATGTTATTAACATATCACCTTGATAATTAAAGGCGAAACATTTTGTTTCTCCATCAATACTATATAACAAGGCATTTTCTGTCGTATCCCAAACAAACACTTTTTCATTCACAAGGTTTGCAAGAAGTTTTCCATCAAATGTAACAGTTTTTTCACCTTTGTTTTTTAATGATTCGTCATATTCTTTGCCACTTGAATCAATTGAAATAAGTTCACCATTAGGTAAATGGCATGAATTCTCATACCATATTTCATCAAGTTCATTTTCTGTTTTGCGATTCCAACATTTGGAGTAATTTTCGATAATTGTTCGTGCATACACATAATTCCCATCATGGCTGAATGAAACCCACGTATAGTTACAATCATAATCAGTTGTAAATGTATTAACAATCGTCCCACTACTAACTTCCCATATTTTAACAGTATGATCCCATGAAGCTGATGCTATATATTTCCCATCTGGGCTGAATGCAACGGAATACACCTTATCTGTATGGCCCTTAAGTATGGCATTTCTATTGTTTATACTCTTTCTAAGTGCAAACTCGGCTTCCGGTACATAGGGTCTATCAGGATTATTCAAATCCTTCGGCAAAGCCTCCAGTGCTAACAATTTTGCAGTATAGGAATCTCCTTCTTCCAACAGGATATCTACTTTATCTGCGATATATCTGCTCTGGAGTCGCAATAATTTGTCTCGTTGCTCACGAATCTTTCTTTCTTCCTCTGCTTTTTCGATTTCGTAGCGATTCCAAAGGCTGGGGAAACTGACTTTCAGCATGCCTGCTACCACTTTGATAAAAGCGGAATCACGTCCACCGTCTTTATTGACATCCCCACCAAGTTTTGAATGTCTAAGAGCAGGAGGAAAGCAGTCCTCTGGCTTGTCGCCTTCAACAATAAATGGGAAGATATGATCTTCTTTGCCTAAGGCAATGAATGTCTCGACTTCTTTATTCACGGCTTCTGATTTCGCAGAATGAGGAGAACAAATAACAATAAGATTATTCGTTTCTTCCAAAGCCTTCTGCACCTGTGCGTCCCATTCAGGGCCGGCACTCAACTCGTCTCTGTCACGGAAGACTTTCCGCAGATTGTCTCTTACATCAGTCCGTCCGTTGAACGATGCAGGCAAATGGTAATGCTCCAACTCATGCCTGAGCCATATCGCCCATTCATTATCCAAGCTAGAATAACTGATAAATACAAAATATTCTTTGTTCTGCTCCATATTGTTTGCATTACGCTTTAAATTTATATATTACTTTTCACTTTTTTTCTTGGTGTAAACTAAATGTTTTATACAGACTCCATAAACTTTTTATCGAATAAATCTTCTACCCCAACACCTAACAGTTTGGATATTTTTGCTAGCGTTTCAATATCTGGTTGTGAAGAGTTAGTACACCATTTAGAAACGGTTGAAGGATTCACCCCCAATGCTTCAGATAACCATTTGCTGGTTTTCTTCTGTTCTACGAGCACAATTTTTAGGCGATTTACGTCTTGCATATCTTTCAGATTTGTTGTTA
>JAEEGL011548425.1_pt1 | contig 10887 bp, 7 predicted proteins | sample 9134231 | NCBI WGS metagenome assembly JAEEGL01 (sample SAMN16246548, study PRJNA631951) | gut metagenome | biome: gut microbiome; feature: rumen; material: fiber-attached | host: Bos | place: Iran: Karaj | collected 2018-10
ATAAATCTTGATAAACAATTCTGCCTGCACCTAAATTTAAGTGTCCGACTTCACTGTTTCCCATCTGTCCCGCAGGAAGACCAACATATTCTCCGTCAGCATGTATCATCGTTGAAGGACAATTTTTTATTAAATTCGGAACGTTTACGGGATTTGAGAGTTTTGTTGCATCATATTCGCATTTGCCTGTCGAGATTCCCCATCCGTCCATTATACATAATAGTACTCTGTTCATAATTTCTCCTCTTAATAAGTCTATATATCCCCGATATTGTATGATAAAAAAGGGTAAAAGTAAAGGAGGATTATAAGGTATAAATGAGCTATAACGTTTTGTTGATTGATTAAATAAAAATAGAAAAAAGCATGCATTAACCAAATAAATGAACATATAAAATTTCCTGTAAATTTTTGTAAACATTAAATTTTAAGTTTAGATTGAGTATTTATGCACATTTTAAATTCTAATAATTATAAAAATGTACATATTTTTTTATTAAAGGGCAATTTTTTACTCATTATTACGTTTATATAAATATAGTTTAAATTTTAGTTTAGTTAATAAGGTATTAGATATGTTAAATTGAAACATATCGTAGATTGAAAAATTTAGGAGTAAAACTATGACAGAAGAATTACAAGCAAACCAACAACTAAAAACTTTACCATATATATTAACAGGGGCTACTATAGGTGGTCTAACAACAGGTTTTGGCATTCGTCATTATGCAAAACCAAAGTACAATTCATATCAAGATATTGTAAACGAAGCAAAAGATGAAACTAATTTTCAGAGTAAAATAAATAATGCTGAAGGAGAATTTAAATCTTTCTTAGAAGCTGCTAAAGAAATAGCTAATGCTGAAAAAGAAGAAGAAATTAAATTAGAAAATGAATTAAAAAAAATAATTGAAAAGAATGAAGCTACTGAAGAAAACGCTTTAGAAATATTTTTAGAAAAAGGTGGTTTCAATAATAAAACAGAATATATAGAAAAACAAGTCGAAGCTAAAATTAATGCATTTAAAACGAAATACGAAAAAGAATTTAAAAATAAACTGGGTAACAATGCCGGTAGAAAGTTAACAGCACTTACACTGGCGGCTGTCATTATAGGAGGTTTTTTGGGTAAGGTATTATCCCCTAAAAATAATGTAAGAAAAGCAGAATAAATAATAATATAGTATACATCAAATTATCTGATAAGCAGTGAATATACACTGCTTATTCAACTTATATACTTATTTCTTTTCTATTAGCCAGTATTTTTTTCCTTTATAAATTATGTTTATATCTAAATTTTTTATTTTACTATCAATATTTTTGCATTTTACTATAACTAAATTATTAGGTGTATTCAGTTCTCTTTTTAAATCTTCAATATCATATTCTTCACCATATTCAACAGATTCATTACTATAAAACAGAAGAGAGTATTTACTGTCAAATTGATAACAAGTAATTGATTTATTATGCTTATCAGCATACTCTGCATAGTGCATAAGTTCATCTTGACCGAATTTGTAATCAACTTCAAAAATCTTTTCGGTACCAAACGCACTTAATGATGCCATAAAAATTACAATACAAAAAAATACTCCAATATACTTCTTTAATTTAGTAAATAAAATCGTTCCAAATCCCACAAAAAAAGTAAGAATTAAGACAAGAGGCTTAACAATTGAAATAATATTATTCAAATCCGCAGAAAGATAAAAAGGTGTAAATATAGCAGCAAAAAATGCCAAAAGAAATATTGAACCTAGTATATAATTTACTTTATCAAAAACAAGTCTATATTCACCGCGTTCTACATAATTTGTCCATAAGTAACCTCCCATACAAGCAAGAGACGGAAACAACGGCAAAATATATGTTATTAGCTTTGTCTTAGATATAGAAAAAAATATCAGCGTAAATAAGAAAATTATTCCGTTATACATAATAAAGCGCTGATAATTTGTTAAATTTATCAACTTTAAATCCCGTTTTGAAAGTTTTCTTACTAAAACACAAAAAACAGAAATAATCCAGGGGAAAAAGCCCCACGACAGCGTTAATAAGAAAAAATACCAAGGTTGCTGACGCATTTCAAATTCTTCACCGATGAATCTTGCTATATGATGCTTAATAATATATTCGTCAAAAAAAAGTTGGCCATGTAATTTAAGCATAATAATATGCCAAGGTAAAATAGTTAACAAAAATAATATGGTTCCTGGAATAATATACTTAGGTTTAAAAACTTCTTTAAAACTCTTTGAATAAATTGTAATAAAAAACATAGAACCAAAAGGAATGATAAAACCTGGAATACCTTTTGCCATTACGGCCAGTCCAGAAAGAACATAAAAAAGCCACCAACAATACTTTTTGTTTTTTTCACTACAAAATTGAGTTAAAATACCAAAACACAATGATAACCATATAAATGTCGTTAGTACAATATCAAGTATTGCGAATTTTGAGAGAATAACATATTCTAAAGAAGTTGCTAAAATTAAAGACGATATCACACCAAAATTTCTTGATACAATTTTTTTACCTACGAAGTAAGTAGCAAAACAAGTCAGTATGCCACACATAGAAACCGGAAACCTTGCTGTTGCTTCTGTAATCTTTCCAAATAAACCAAAAGAAAGACATTCAAGCCAAAAATAAAGCGGAGGTTTCTCAAAAAAATAATCTCCATTAAGATATAAAGTAAAAAAATCACGCGAATTAAACATATCTCTGGACATTGTTACATATCTTGATTCATCAACATCCATAAGTGCATAGGCCCAATTGTTATGTAAAAATATAAAGTAAAATAATAAACCTAAACCTATAAAAGTAAAAATATCCGAGTGTTTAATAATAAATTGCCTAATTTTTATCATTTTTATTCTCTCTTCCTTAAATTTCTAACGGTTTATCAAGTGAATTTATTGTAACATCTATATCATTATGAAAGGTACTATTCAGAATGTTTACCAAGTCATTTGTTGAACTTACCCAAAACAAAGGAGAAGTAAGTATCTTTGCACTATATCCATCTGTTTCAGGCAATTTAAACATTAAAGGATCATCGCCATGATATTTTGCAAGTAAATCTTTTATTGCGCATAACTCTTCATATTTAATTTCTTTTTTTAAACTAAGTGTTACAATATTAGCGCAATCGATTGCTTTCGCTTTATCTATTAAAACACTGATTGAATTCTCCCCTCTATACTGAACCTTACCCGTTATAACAACTTTATTATCAGGAACAAGTATTTCAGATAAATCCAAAAGTTTTTTATGAAAACATACACAATCAACTTTTCCAGTTAAATCTTCTAAACTTACAAATCTTAGGAATTTCGTCGGATCCTTTTTGGTAGGAATTTGACGCGTTGCATTTATAAGCCCACAAATAGTAACTTCTTCATCTTCTTTGAGACCAGAAAGTTCTGAAATTTTGTGTGTTATTAAGTATTTCATTTTATCTCTTAATGAAAAAAGCGGATGAGATGTTACATAGAACCCCAAAAATTCTTTTTCAAAAGCCTGAATTTCTTTATCGGTATATTCTTCATCATTCCCAACTAGTTGATACTGAGCATTAGAAAACTCTTCCTCAGCCCCCATAGCAGCAAATAAACTTACTTGTCCCATTGCCTTATCCTTAGCTTCTTTTGAAGTAACATCAAGAATATGTTCAATATTCTCAAACAGTTGTTTACGACTTTTTTCTATTGAGGAGAAAGCACCAGATTTAATTAAACCCTCCAAAGACTTTTTATTAACGCACTTTGCATCAACTCGTTTGCAGAAATCAAATATATTCTTAAATTCACCATTTTCTTCTCGTTCCTTAATTATTGCTTCTACAACAGGTTCACCTACTTGTTTTATAGCAGCTAGCCCAAATCTAATATTATTACCATCTGGTGTATACTCAAGGTAAGATTTGTTTATATCAGGAGGAAGAACTTCGATTCCAAGTTTTTGAGCTTCTTCAATATAAAGTTGAGTTTGATCTTTATTATCAGACACACTGGATAGTAACGCTGATAAATACTCTACAGGATAATGGCGCTTCAAATATGCAGTTTGATATGCTACAAAAGCATAGGCGGCCGAGTGTGACCTGTTAAAGCAATAAGATGCAAATGCAAGAATTTGGTTAAATAATTTTTCTGCATCTTCTTTTTTCATATCATGTTTAGCTGATGCTTCAATAAATTTACCTCTTTGTTCTTCCATAGTCTTGAGGTCTTTTTTACCCATCATACGTCGGACTTGGTCTGCTTGACCTAGAGAATAGTCTGCTAATACCTGGAACACCTGCATTATTTGTTCCTGATAAACTATTGTTCCATAAGTATCCTTAAGAACCGGCTCTAACAAAGGATGGGCATATGTAATTGCCTGTAAACCGTGTTTTCTTGCTACAAAGTCATCAACCATGCCAGAACCTAACGGACCGGGTCTAAAAAGAGCTACAAGCGCACCTAAATCTTCAAAAACGTCAGGTTTTAATCTTTTTACAAGATTAATCATACCTTGTGATTCAAGTTGAAAAACACCAACTGTTTCACCTTTTGAAAGCATATCATATGTTGGTTTATCATCAAGCGGAATATGATTTATGTCCAAATCAACTCCGCGATATTTTTTAACCATTTTTACTGTCTTGGTTATCATCGTAAGGTTTCTTAAACCCAAAAAGTCCATTTTTAGAAGGTCTAAAACTTCGGTTGCTTCATGTTTTGGATATCCTGTTTGAACTATACCGTCTTTAGAGGGTTGAACAGGTAAAATTGTATCTAATGGTGCATGTGAAATAATTACCCCTGCGGCATGAGTACCTGTACCGCACTTAAGTCCTTCAATAGCGACAGCTAAATCTACCCAGCGCTTAAAACTAATAGCTTTGCCTGTTTCAGGGTTAACTATTTGATAATCTTCATTATAAAGCTGTTTAAACTCCGAAACACCTTCTTCTTTAATTATATCCCCTAGCCATTCTGCTTTTGGATTTGTTGTCCTTGCTACATCAAGAGCTGGTTCAATAAGTCCAGTAAGTCTGTTGCTTTCGACAAAAGGAACTTGCAGAACTCTGCCTACACCTTTAAATGCCGCTTTTGGTGCATACGTTGAAAATGTTATTATTTGACAGACTTTATCTTCGCCATATTTTTTTGTTACATAATCTATTACTTCTGAGCGCCTGTCTATACAAAAATCTATATCAATATCAGGCATTGTGAAACGCTCAGGGTTCAGGAATCTTTCAAACAAAAGTTTGTGGAAAATCGGATCTATATCGGTTATCTCAAGAGCATATGCTACAACTGAACCTGCAGCAGAACCCCTGCCGGGCCCTACCGGAATATCATGAGTCTTCGCAAAGTGTATAAAGTCCCAAGTTATCAAGAAATACGCAGGGAAACCCATTTGATTAATAACACCTAATTCATATTTGGCACGCTCAATTATATCATTTGGTGCCGGATCACCGTAACGTTTCTTTAAACCTTCCATGACCAAGTGTTCCAAATATGTTTCAATGGTGTATCCTTCCGGCACTTCATAATGCGGAAGCGGAGCATTATGAAGTTCGATTTCTACATTACATTTTGAGCAGATTTCTTCAGTATTTGCACAGCATTCCTCAAACATTTCATCACTCATCCAAGAAAATGCCTGCCTCATTTCATTTATAGACTTAATGTAAAACTCATTGTTCGGAAAACTAAAGCGGTTTTCATCATCTTTATTGGCATTAGTTTGCAAACACAAGAGTGTATCTTGAGCATCTGCATCCTCTTTTCTCAGATAGTGAGAGTCATTTGTAATTATCATTTTAATGCCGAGTTCACTCGAAATCTTTATTAAATCAGGATTTGTACGTTTTTGGTCATCCAAGTTGTGGTCTTGAAGTTCAATATAATAATCATCCTCAAACAGTTCTTTATATCGTTTTGCTGTCTCATACGCCTTTTCTTTTTCACCTTTTAAAAGATTTTGTAATACTTCACCGCCAAGACAAGCTGAGGCACAAATTAAACCTTCATGGTATTTTTCAAGCAGTTCAAAATTTATACGCGGTTTATAATAAAAACCTTCACACCAAGCCGTGGAAACAAGTTTAATAAGATTTTTATAACCGGCATTGTTTTTAGCTATCAATATTAAGTGATATAGCGGATTGTTTGATGGATCATGTTCTTTTATATCACCATTATGCACATAAAATTCACATCCGATTAAAGGATTAATTCCGGATTTTTTTGCAAGTTCATAAAATTCAATCGCAGAATACATAACACCGTGATCTGTCACAGCAATACCAGGGAGTTCATTTTCAACTGCATAGTTGACTAAATCCCCAATTCTTATTGTACCATCTAAGAGTGAATACTCTGAGTGAATGTGAAGTGGAACAAACTTTGTCATAGTTTAAATCTAGCACAGAAACATATTAAGGTTTGTAAAAATTTAATACTAAAGCGCCGGCAAAATTGCCGGCGCCGTCAATTATAATTATATACTTAATTTTTAACCTAAACCAAATTTTGGTGCAGAATCTTTTATACCTTCGCTTAGAGCTTGTTGAATATTTTGTAGTCTTGCCCTTGCATCTTCTAACTGAACTTGCATTGATTGATCTTCCATATCCCATTCTGTTTCTTGTTCTTGCAGAGGTCCAAGTGCTGCATCTTGTTCTGCTTCTAGTTGAGCTTTTGCTGCTTCTTGCCATATAGAAACATTTTGTTCGTATTGAGTCTGCATCATCTGAGCTATATAATTCTGCTGAGACTCTTGCATTCTTATACCTTGAATACCTGAATATATTTTATTGTAATCTTCTGGAGAAATACTTATACTACCGTCTGCATTTACATACTGTCCGTCTTTTTGCATTAGAGCTCCGCTCATTACGGCTTGTAGATTTTCCGTACCTACTTCGTTTGCCAACTCAGAATACTTCATATTTGCAAACATTGAGCTTCCGCCCATTTGACCAAAAGCCATAGGGTTTAAACCTTGACACACTATTCCTAAGCTTTGCATTATTCCTACTCTAAATTGTGATTTACCCATCTCTGCAGTTTTATCAATTTGAGCCTCACGTTTAGAATACAATTTTTGTATTTTTTCTATTTGTTTTGTAACCTTTTCCTTACGACTAGAAGCACGCAGCTGCTTATAAGTCAGCTGACTGACTTTGCGCTGTAACCTCATCTTTTCGTGCAATAACATTAGAAATGCCATTTTTTGTGCCTAGTCTCCATGTTTAATATTCTCTATATATATAAAGTCGTTTAATTGCTAAAAATTTCATTTTTTTTAGAAAATTGTTACAAATCTTTACAATAATTTATACTAAAAATTGTTACAAAATTTTACAATTATATTTAAATAATTACTTTTTATAATTTATAATTTTTATAAAAATGAATACTAAAAATAAAAAACTTACAAAAGAACAAATTATAATTTCTCTCGACAGACTTACAAGATTTAAACCCACAAAAGAAAAGTACATCAGGGTATATACTGATATTTTGTCATCGTGTTTAATCCGTCCTACACTAAAAAAACAAGATATTGGTAAATTGCCTCCAGAAGAATTTAAAAATATAGTTACAAATATATTCAATGAATCAATTGCGGAACTTGTTCAGGATAATACAAATAAAACATTTGATATAAACAAAAAAATTGAAAACTACGAAAATTCAATTTTTAAAAATGATGAATATACAAAATCCCTATTAAACAATAAAATTAACTATGCTTCTGCCATAAAGTTAATTGACAATAAATGTACTAAAAATAATCTAATGTGGTTAAAATATTTGGCAGAAGAAAAAGATGATGTTGCTAAAAGACGTGAATATAAACTAAGATTTCCAATCGAGAAGGTATTATTAGTTGAAGGATTGACAGAAGAAACACTTCTGCCGGTTTTTTCAAAATATTTAGGTTATGACTTTGATAAAGAAGGAATACAAATTATCCCGGCAGGTGGCAAAAACCAAGTTGTTAAGCTTTATTACAATCTTACAGAAAATTTAAATATTCCGATATTTCTTCTACTCGATCGCGATGCTGAAGATAACTTAAAACAAATTCAACCAAAGCTAAGGTCAATAGACAAGATACACCTTGTATCATGCGGGGAATTCGAGGATTTGCTACCAAAATCATTAATTATAAAAACTGTCAATTCGCATCTGAATAACTTTGCCTCAATAGATACATCAGACCTTCCAGATAATGTATCACGCGTTGAAACATTGGAAAACATCTATAAAACGATTGGACTGCATGAGTTTAAAAAAGCTGAATTTGCTAAACTTGTTAGCGAAAAAATTACTGAAGACGGTGATATTTCACCAGAAATAACAAAGATAATAATGGAAATAAGCCTTACAAATATGACATAACAAAATTCTTGACAGTAAAACTTGTTCTTGTTAACATTTAACTTGTGGTTAATCCACAAAGCCGAAGTATAAGGTTTAGTGATAATTAAATAAATATGCGCTTGTAGCTCAGCAGGTAGAGCACTCCCCTTTTAAGGGATAGGTCGCGCGTTCGAATCGCGCCAAGCGCATATTTTTTCGTATAAAATTTCATTAAAAATTTAAAATTGTTCATAACCTTAATTAATCATCAAGTCGATATTTTTGTGCTTAAATATAATCATGAAGAAAAAAATAAGCATATTAGGTTCTACAGGCTCAATCGGAAGACAGGCACTTGAAGTTATAGACAAACTGCGCGACAAGTTTGAAATATTATCACTTGTCGCAGGAAGTAATACCAAGCTATTAAATGAACAAATCGAAAAATTTCACCCCAAATATGCCTCAGCTACTAACATATCAGAAATTCAAGGTGCAAAAGCACTTTCTATAGATGAAATATGCTCTGATGTTGAAAATGATATTATACTCGTTGCAGTGTCAGGGAAAATCGGATTAAAACCGACTATTACAGCTATTAATAACGGTATAAATATTGCATTGGCAAACAAAGAAACTCTTGTTATGGCAGGTGATATTGTAATGCAACTAGCAAAAGAAAAAAATACTAATATAATTCCTGTAGATAGTGAGCATTGTGCAATTCACCAATGCATTAAAGATATTTCACAAGTTGAAAAACTTATTATTACTGCTTCCGGTGGTCCGTTTCTAAATAAATCCATTGAAGAAATGAAAAACGCAACTGTTGACGAAGCTCTTGCTCACCCAAGATGGAATATGGGTAAGAAAATTACCGTTGATAGTGCTACGCTGATGAATAAAGGGCTAGAAGTGATAGAAGCGCATCATTTATTTAATATGGACTACAAAAATATTGAAGTAGTTGTCCATCCTCAGAGTATTGTACACTCTGCAATCGAGTACAAAGACGGGAGTGTAATTGCACAATTGGGACTTCCAAGTATGCACATACCTATACAATATGCCATATCCTACCCCGAAAGGTTTGAAGGTATAAAATCAAGAAGTTTCAGTTTCTCAGAAATAGCAAGACTGGATTTTGAAGAACCGAATTGGGAAAAGTTTAAAGCACTAAACTTAGCATATAATGCGGGCAAACTTGGCGGTTCTGCGACAGTTTGTTTGAATGCAGCAAATGAGGAAGGAGTTTTTGCCTTTTTAAGAGGAGAAATCAAACTGTTTGATATTATAGATGCAGTAGAGTATCAACTTTCTAAACACGATGTAATTCAAAATCCAACAATTGATGAAATATTTGAAATTGATAATGAAATTAGAATAAAAACGAAAGAATACCTTAACGGTTCTAAAGTTTAAATTTATGCTGTACAGAGCCAAAGAAATATAGTATAATTACATTGTAGTTAGTTTAAAATAGGAATTGAGAAATGAGAAAACACGGATTCACTTTAGCGGAAATTTTGATAACATTAGGTATTATTGGTGTTGTTGCTGCACTAACAGCTCCGACATTGGTAAATAACGCAGCAAACGCACAAATAAGACCTACATTAACAAAAGCTGTTTCAACACTTGAACAAGTAAATTTGGGAGTTATTAATGCTCAGCAACTTAATAGTTTGGCTGACATTGATAATTTTGCTGATTACCTTAACAGCATAGCTAATCAAATGAGTGGAGCTATAGTTGATGCTAATAATAATATAATTCATATGAAAGGAAATATTGACTTAGTATTTACTCATAAAGAAGCAGATGATAGATTATATCAGGCACAAGGCGGTCTTAGAGGACATTATGCTGATGTTATAATTGATATTGATGGTGTTGGCACTCAACCTAATGACGTGATGGGGAACGACCAATATCAATTTGCTGTTGATGGAAGCGGTTCTGTTCTACCATATGGAGGCAGGGCACTTTTTTCAGCAAATACAAATGTTGGTCACTGGAGCCATGAAGTTTCGGAGATTAACAATTGTGAAAGTGTAGAAACTGCTCAAATAAATGGTATCAATTGTGCTGGTTCTGTTATGGAAAATAATGATATAAACTTCAGATAAATCTTAATTAGAACAAAGATAAAAGTACTGCATTTAAAAATGCAGTACTTTTATTTTATTGTATCAATAACTTGTTTGAAATCCTCTATATCAATATCTGCAGTTAATGATATTCTTAGTCTTGAAAAACCATTCGGAACCGTCGGCGGTCTTATAGCCGGAATATAAAAACCTTCTGATTGCAGTTTCTCAGATACTTTTACTGTATTCTCATTAGTTCCTGTAACAATAGGAATAATGTGTGACCGTGAAGGAGTAACTATCCCTACTTCATCCAAGTACTTATGTGCTTCATAGGTTAGTTTATTCAATTTAAATTTCTGTTCTTTTAAAAATTCAAATTTTTCAGTTAAAAGCCAATTAGACCAGGC
>JAEEGL011575096.1_pt1 | contig 10887 bp, 5 predicted proteins | sample 9134231 | NCBI WGS metagenome assembly JAEEGL01 (sample SAMN16246548, study PRJNA631951) | gut metagenome | biome: gut microbiome; feature: rumen; material: fiber-attached | host: Bos | place: Iran: Karaj | collected 2018-10
ATCAATAAGGTATTGATTATTATCCTTGCCAGATTGGCTTGTAGAATCAAATCTAAAAGTAACAAACTTATCGTCAGCTGTTGCTATTTTTGTAATGGTCGAAGGTCCAGTTGTAGCATTGTTTGGATAGCTTTCGTCATCCGTTGCACTCGAAAATTTAACTGTTCCCAAACCAGGATTTAGGGTCGCTGTTATCTTTTTATAATCTGTCTTCTTTGTAAAAGCTGCTTCAAATTTAGGTTCAACATCCGAAGTATTTATATTCCAATCAGAATCTTGTAATCCTACTGTAATAGGATTAATTGTTTTTTTTATTGTTTTGTCACCACTATACGACCATGAATCAAATTGATACTGAGCACTAGGCATCGCTGATAATTCAATCTTATCAGTAGAACCATAGTAAAGAGTTCCACCTCCATAAACTACTCCACCAATACCATCACCACCTACACCCCCGGTGATTACCCAACTCTGTCTCTTAAAAACTGCTGTGAATGTAGTATCAGTAGTTATAGGTTCTGTCACATAGTTAGAGGATGTGCTCACTGATGTTGAACCTTTTTCCCAGTGACTAAAAACATAGCCTTCATTAGGTGTAGCCTCAAGAGTGATGGTGCCACCATTAACTACATAAGTATCAGGTGTAACAGTTCCAGCAGCTACAGAAGAGGCTGTTCCGCCTTCTAATGTTACATCTACACTAACCAAATGCTGAGTATATGTCCCAGCCTGAGTGCTCACAGTATTCTCTGCCAAATACTTATCCATGGTTCCATACACGTAGCTGGTAACCTTGTCATAATTTTTGAACGGATTGCCATTTTTCTGGACATATTTATATCCACAAAGGCCAATCCCGGACACTAAAACGAGGGCTGCTAAGCCCACTAGCAACCCTCGTATTCTCTCTCGCCTGCGAACACCACTTTTTTTCAAGCTAATTCCCCCCTTGAATTGTGCCTCAGTAATGTTACTCTCTATAAATGATTAACGCTTAATATTTTTTCCACCGTCACCTGTTCCGCTGTTATTCTTCTTCATCCAGTCACTATCCTGGGTCACAGCAGCACTGGTATCGAACTGAATAGCAATAGCACCAGTCATTGCTCCATTGGTGGCGATAAGAGCTGTATTCAATGCGATAGCAGCGAAAACGCCAACTGTAGTAACAACAGATGCAAGCATAACAAGCTCTACTGCTGCAGCTACAGATGTAACAACGCCAATGGCCTCAGCAGCAAACAGGAAGAAGGCTGCAAATAACAGACAGCCACCATTAACCATCTCAAGTTCCTCTGGTGTAAGATTTTCAGGACAGAGCGGAATAGGCATGAAAATCACATCCTCTGTGCACTGATAAACTTCCCATTTCCAGCCTTCAAGAAGAATCTGCTTTGGATCATCATCCCCAAGATCTTCCACATTTTTCATGAGAGCATCACAAAACTGCTTCATAGCTGGCTTGATGCTTTCATAAGGAAGCACATGAATGATTGTCTTTTCTGGAGTTTCAACAATCTTGTACTCCTTGCTATCATCAAAGTTAATCTCATACTCTCTGAATATTGCCTTTGGATTTGCTATAAATGCCTGCTTGAACTCCTCTGACTCCCAGCACTGAGAATATACTTCACCAAGTCTCTGAAGCTGTTCCTCAAGCTTTTTCTTAAGCTCCTCGTTCTCCTCGTTTGACATGTTCTTGTTATCTGCCATACAAAGCTCCTTTCTCACATCTAAATAACACCGCTTTCAGTCTGTAGGATTCCGTACCCCCACAGCTTGCTAATTCCATAGTATAGTAGTTCCGTTCTTAACATTTTTCCCTCATATCTGCTATTGACGATATGAGTCACTACCTCCCTTTTAGTGTGATAACCTTCTGCAAAAAGCTCAAGTATGTCCTTGTAGAGTCCAACCCCTTCCTCTGATGAGCCCAGCGACAACCTCATACCAAGCTCGCTGTCTACAACTAATTTACCATCCTCCATTCCAATACTTACATTATCCCGGAGCTTAAGTCGCTCCTTTGGTCCTATGATATTTTGCATATACTTTGAAATCATGGACTTCATAAGTTCTATGCAACCATCTGCATCTTCAAAATGTGTCTCTTCGTATATATATTCTCCTGTGGGATGCTCTGGACTAGCATTCACAGGTGTTGTCAGCTTCACAGTCTGTCTTGCAAAATTAATTACAAACCCGGATACGCAGGAAATAGTGCTATCAAGCTCCCCTGTCTCATCACCCTGCCTTCCAGCATTTACAAACACTGAACCAGGTGCCTCTGGAAACTGTGGTAACAGCTCTGTGTACACCAGTTCCTCCGGAGTAAACTCCTGAAAAACCTGCCTTACTATATCCTCCGACAGGCAGGAAAATCTGTAGATTGTGGTTCCGTTTTTATTAATAGGCTTAAGCAGCTCGTGCATCCTATCCTTGTGCCTCATTACTGCCGCCGTTGTAATCTGTGGTATTCTCTCAAATATTTCTTCGTAATCCTTGTTGAACAATTCATAATCTGGATTGTCCAATGGCTCAGTAGCAAAGTACAGAGTACCCTGTCCGGCGCCTATACCTATAATATCCTTTGCCCCTCTGAGGACCTTTCGGAACATTCTGGCATTTTCCTCGGTGTATCGGAAAACACTTTTCAGCTTGCCTGCTCCCAGTCCACAGAATTTACAGCCCATGGAACAACCGTCCGCCAGCTCTATGGTAAGGGGTACATGAACAAAAGCATCGTTTCTCGGTCCCAGTTCAAAGGAGCATCTGTTGCGCTGACGTTCATGCCACTTTCTCATGGACTCATTATTTTGAGGATTGGAAAGCTCCTTGATTACGTTTCTATTACTTATCTTACTTTTCATGAAAGCTGCATATATAGGGGCTGCAGAGTCCTCATATACAGGCTTCATGGTATATGGGTCTTCCGGGTCAGATGGATAAAAGGACACATCCTCCACAGAAATAGGGAAACCATATTTTTTAAGAGTCCCCTCAGTGTCAGCTATCTCCTCTTCATGAAAGCCTGGAATCAGAGATTCGTATTCCATGAATCTTTTTATCCAGCCTATCTTGAACTCATCCTCTTTCCTGGCAAGCCTCTCCATCTTTTTCTACTCCCTAGTGCACAATTCACGATGATAAAATTATTAAACACCAAAGCTGTGTCCATTCTGTTAAACAAAGGACTTAGAGTCAAAAATTAGTCCCTGTTTCCACATTTGATTAATCAGCCAATATATCATGGCCGGCTCAGCACCTGTCTCAGACCTGACTGCCTTCACCAGCTCCTGTTTGGTATAGGTTCCCTCTAACAGCTTCTCTACTACAGCAACTCCAAGGTTTTTCCTGTCCTCCGCCTTTGCCTTTTTGTCAAATGACTCTATCGGAAGTACGTATCCACTGGTGTTACTTATTAAGGCCTTGCCGTGGGCTGTCTCCCCCAGCTCCAAATATTCGTATAAACGAAGTGGCTCATCCTCTGGTACACTCTCCAACATATACTCATTAATGAGCCATAACAGCTTTATCCTGAAATCATCCACATCAGTGAAGGTTACCTCTGGTGTTTCAGCGATGCCGTTAGGGTATTTCTCATTTTGATGGCAAGGTGTAAGGATGTTAATTGTTTTCTTGCACATATTTATCCTGAAGCCATCCACACAGCAGATGGTTCCCGGATCCTTGTATTTGAGATTTTTAAGTCTCTTTATCTCGTTTTGAAGAACAGGTGCATCTAATGTTCTGGCAAGGGCCTCATCGATAAGCTTTACATTGTCACGGGTTCTGGACCTCTTGCTTTGACTTTCTATCTCATTTCCCACCACAGTGTATGGAAGGAAATATGGGCTTTCCTCGTATTGGGTGATAAGCTCCACATTTACCAGCTCCTCAGGTGTGAACTGCTCCAGGGCAGTCTGAGCCATCTGAAGGCTTCGCAGGCTAAAGCGGTGTATAAAGCCTGGCTTCACATCAAGGTCATGGACCAGTCTTCTGGTACGCTCAATGTTTCTGTCGAATACCGCCGTGGTAATCTGTGGAATCATATTAAATTCATTGAAATAGTCATCCTGGAATTTTTCATAGTCAGGATTATCCAAAGGCTCTGTGGCAAAATACATCATGCCAAAGGCCGCTGAATCTCCAAGCTCTTCATGAAGCACCCTAAGGACGCCCTTAAAAAGCTCTGCATTTTCATCTGTATATCTAAAGACCTGCTTTAGCTTTGTAGCACCAAGACCACAGAAGTCACAGCCCACTGAGCATCCCTCTGCCATTTCAATAGTGAGGATGGCATGGATAAAGCCAATATTTACACCGCCCAGGTTGCTATCGCAGCGCTTCTGATTTCTTGCTCTCCAGGCCTTGGCCTTTTTGTTTGTAGGCACACAGCCCTTGTCCTTGAGAAAGTCCCTGAAAGCAATTTTGTTATTCATAAACTGGGAATAACGGAAAAATGACTCGCTCATCAAATCCAGGGCATCTGGACTTTTATACATAGCTTCCTTTTTTTCATTATTTTCAGAGAGGAATATAAGACGCATCTCCTCTGGGTCCAGCATATCCAGACCGTGTTTTTTCAAAAATGCTGGAGTGTCCGCCTCAAACTCCTCAATGGAGCCGGGGATGCACCCCATCAGGTCGGCTATGCGTTTGATGTTGCCGGTAAGGATACGGATGCGCTGAAACTCAGCTTCCCCCATCTGGGCGCGGGTTTGGTAGGCTAGTGCTTTTTCTTTTTCGTTCATAATGTCTGCCTCTTTGCAAGTTCATAGAACATTCCCTGTTTTTCCATTAGTTCTTCAAAGTTTCCTGTCTCCACGATTTGTCCTTTGTCCATGACGATAATGCGGTCACAGTTTTTCACGGTGGAAAGTCTGTGGGCTATCATGATGCGGGTCATATTGTGCTTGGCAAGGGTGTCGCAGACAGTCTGCTGAGTGATATTGTCAAGGGCGCTGGTGGCCTCATCAAACATAATAATCTTTGGATTGTTGGCAAGAGCTCTGGCAATGAGAATTCTCTGCTTTTGTCCGCCGGAGACAGTTCCACCGCCTTCGGAAACATTGGTGTAGATTCCCATAGGCATCTGGTCCACATCCTTTTTCAGACCTACGTCTTCAAGTATCTGCTCCACCTGTTCCACCTCCAAATCTGGTGCAGACAGGGTTATATTGGACAGGATATTTCCCATTACAAGCTGTCCTTCCTGGAGCACAACACCCATTCGTCTTCTCAGGTCGCATTTATCCAGTGTGTCTATGTCCTTGTCGTCGTAGTAAATCTTTCCCTTTGTGGCCTTTTCAAAGCCCAGCAGGCACTTCAGCAAGGTGGACTTTCCACAACCTGAAGGTCCTACAATTCCTATATATTCACCAGTGTGAATCTTTAAGCTAATGTCCTTCAGCACTGGCACGTTTTCATCTGCATAGGTAAATGACAGATGGTTGATTTCTATATTTCCCTCAAGTGCACCTGAAAGTGTATTGTCTGATGTATTTTCCACCTCCTGCTCAAACAAAGGTCTGATTCTGTCCATTGTAGGAATCAAGCTGGCGTTGGTCAGGAAGAAATTTATCAGCTGATGTGCAGCGGAGGTAAACATTCCGTAGGCAATATTGAAGGCTGAATACTCACCGAGAGAGAGGTCCTGGCGCTTCTTTACCACGATGTAATAAATCAAGCCTGTGTACAGCATTGAAAGAAGAATGTTTATTGAGCCACCCAGCTGATTTACTTTTGAGCTATAGGTGTCGTATTTTAATGCCTTGGAATTAGTTTTTTGAAACTCGTAGAGGCCTCTGTTCTCGATTCCAGAGGTCTTTATCTTTAGCACTCCGGAAATAAGCTGAAACAGTGTAGCATTTGCCCTTGTGGACTCCTCCAGCCTCTTTCTCTCCGGCTGAATTCTAAGTCTTCCGAAGAAGTACATGGCTACTCCGGAAATAACCGTTACCACCAGACCTCTGATGGCCAGTGGAAAGCTCTTGTCAAACATCTTCCACAGATAAAAGCAGGATAGCACCATGCCCATCACAGCGCTGACACCTGATGAAACAGTGGTGGAAAAAACTGCCGGAATAGAATTAATTCTTCCGATTAGCTCCATGGTTCCAAAGGATTCTATAAATCGCTGTGGCAGTCTGAAAACTCTGTCGTAGGCTGCGGCCATTATAGAGTATTCCATTTTTTTTACACCACGGAAATTTGCCAGACTCTGTACCAGTGAAAAGAAAATATTTCCTATCATTACAGACAGCATTACCGAGCCCACCTGAAAAATAGGATTCACCTTTGACAGCGGAATCAGATTGTCGTAAAACATCTCATTCAGCACTGGAAGTAGCAGGCCTACTAGTGTGGTAAACAGGTACATGATGCAAAAGCTTCGGATGTCAGTTCTGTTTACATGCTTGATTCCATACCAGGTTACATCGTTGAGCTTTAACTTGCCATAAGGCAGATGCTCGTAGGCAATGACAGCCAACTCCTCTAAGTCTTCCGCCTCAGACTCCTCTATGATACAGCTGGTCTTATCCTCAAAGTCGTACATCATATATTTTCCTCGACGCTGAGGAATGCAAATTACCGGCTTATGACCATATTTGAAAGCAATCAGAGGTTCATCTATTACCTTGTACCAGCCCTTTTCAAGCTTTACCTTTCTAACTACAAAATGGGATACACGAGCAATATCATAAACAGTGAAGTCCTCTCCCACAGCTGAAATAAGTGTCTGATATGAGCATATTTCCAAATTTAAGTACTCGCAGTACACACTCATTACGTTGTACACGTGGGACTCTGTGTGATCATCAAAATTGATGCTCTTTCTTGTCTTGAATACGGAGCCCATGAGATTGACCTTGCTCTCACGAATTCTGTTTTGTTCCAGCTCCTTCTCTTTAATCTTCCTCTCTTCCTTAATGAGCTTATTCTGATACCAGTCAATTAAGGTTCTGGAAAAGCCCAGATTCTCATCTAAGGTAACACCTACACTCTCAAGGAAAGTAGCTCTGCGCTCATCATTGTCATCCCCTACCTCCTTGGATTCCAGGGTGGCAATGTCAGCTGCCATAATGAGGAACTGGTATCTTTCGCTTCTGGAAGAGTTGGCAGAACAGAGGGTTGGTATCACATCCCCCTCGCTCCTTTCGCACAAAAAGATACTACGGCCCGTAACCTCGTTTTCTATATATACGATATAGACATAAACGATTCCTTCCTGTACCTGCAAATATTCAGTTGGATCGGAAGTTAAAAACTTCTTTGAGCCTGATAGTTCTATTGTCATTCTCAATCCGCCTCAGAAACCAGTTTTTTGTAAAGTCCGTTTGCCTCAAGTAATTCTTCGTGGGTACCTCGTTCTTTTATCAGTCCCTTTTGCATTACAATTATTTCGTCGCAATCCCTGATGGTAGACAATCGCTGTGCCACCACCACACAAGTGCAATTGCGCTTTTTGATATTGTCCAAAATCCTTTTTTCGGTGGTAGCATCAAGGGCACTTGTGGCCTCATCCAGCACCAGAATGGTAGGGTTCACAGCCAGTGCTCTGGCTATCTCTATTCTCTGGCGCTGTCCACCAGACATGTTAGCGCCACCTTCTTTTAATTTATAATCGTAGCCTCCCGGCTTGGCAGAAATCTCATCGTGAAGACAGGCATCCTTTGCAGCACTGATAACCTCCTCCTGGTGAATGGTCTGATTCCAGGTGGTGATGTTGTCGTAAATGCTGGCATCGAAAAGATTTACCTCCTGGGTAACCACCGCGATAGAGGAATTAATTACACTCTGAGGAATTTCACTTAGTTCGTGACCATCCAACAAAATCTCACCTGACCAAGGCTTGTACAGACAGCTCAATAGCTTTGACACTGTAGACTTGCCACAACCTGAGGAACCAACCAATGCCACCGTCTGACCACTGTTCACGTGAAAATTAAAATTTTTAATAAAAGGCTTATCCAGCTTTCCATAGGCAAAGCTGATATCCCTAAGCTCGATTTCACCCTTAAGCTTACTTCCCTCAAGGCTTGTTTCCTTGGTGGAATTGTAGTATTCATCCTCCTCATAGTTCATAATATCCTCTACTCTTGAGGCATCGTTTTTAATCTGCTGAATGCTTCGTACAAAGGATACGATGTGCTCGAAAGGTCCTGAGAAGGAACCTAAGAAGCCTGTAAAAGACATAATCATACCGGCTGTAATCTTGCCATCAATAACAAGAAGGCTTCCTGCTACCAGTACTGCCACTGTGTTCAGCGAGCTTAAAGTCCTTGGGATTACATCAAGCACCGCCTGGGTATAACCCAGCCTTTGGTCGTTGATGTTTACCTCAGTGTAATAGCCAAGCACCTTGCTGGTATAGTCATACTCTGCCCCAACCGCCTTCAGTGAAGCGTTGGCTGTAAGTCCGTTGTAAAGGGCGCCCATCAGCTTTCCGTTATCCATACCAAACTTCATAGCCATTCCGTATATACGTTTTGAAATAACTACAGCTATGGATACTGATGCGGTGGAAAAAGCTAAACCTATCAGTGCCAAAATTGGACTGTAGAGCATCATTACCATCAGATAAAAAATGGAAGTACAGAGGCTCACCAAAAGGCCTACCAGCTGTCCTGACAGGAAATTGGAAACTGCTGCATTATTTGTAATTCTCTGTACCAAATCACCGGCATATCTCTGCTCGAAGAAGCTCATTGGAAGCCTGAGCATATGACCTATCATGGAATCAGTAGACAGCAGTGACATTTTTATCCTCAGCATCAGCTGAAGATTATTTTGTATATAGGAAAAATAGGCATCATATAAAGCAGTCAATGCCATTGTAATAAGCAACCATTTCGTCCAATCATACTTGGCGTCGATGATGATATCGTCGGCAAATATCTGGAAGAACATTGAGTTTAAAATTCCAGGCAGGATAAGTGCCACTCCAAGGAGATAGATTGCTGCCAGAGTCATCTTCTGACCCCTTAAGCGCTTCTTCATAAAGTTTATAAGTGTTCTTTCACTCTTAGACTTAACGAAGTCCTTGGTAGGAGTGAACTGAAGAACAGTTCCTGAAAAGCCATCCAGCATTTCCTGCTTGGTTAGCTTTCTGTGGCCCAGCTGTGGGTCATTAATATAAAAATGGCGACCCTTAACACCCTCAAAAACTACAAAGTGAGAGTAGTTCCAGTGAATCATACAAGGTGGTTTGTTGTACCTGAGCATTCTGTCCAGGCTGCGGGAGGTGGCCTCCACCTTCATTCCATAGTGCTCTCCTGCCAGGAATATATTCTTAGCATTTACACCATTTCGTGACACACCTGTCTCGACACGAAGCTCCTCCATTGCTACGTATTTACCATAATATTGCAGAATCATAGACAGGGCAGCAGCGCCACACTCAGATACCTCCATCTGAAAGACAGAAGGTGTCCTGGCATAGCCAAAAGCCACCCGCTTTTGTTTTTTACGAGAGGCGTTATGATATTTTTTCGCTATTTCCTCAGGCGATTGCGATTCATTGTTAGGCATCTACATCATTCCCCTTGCTCATCAGCGTCTGTCTCAAAGTTAGCTCTGTCCCTCAAATATGGGATAAACAAATCAATCGGTCTCTTGCGGTCTGTAATAACCCTAAGAGAAATAACAGTACCTGTCTCAAGTGGCACTACACTTCCTCTTTCTGAACTCCACTCAAAGCCACTTACGGTGGATTCATCCTTTGCAAGAGCGCATCGCATTTCCACTACCGGTCCATTTTTTGAAAAGTCAGCAACAAGGCTGTCACTTCCCAACTGAACATCCATATCCTGTTCAGTCTCTACGTGACCGCCTACCTTGGTGACCGTGCCATAGATATGACCGTATTCTTCCTTCTTTACGGTAGAAGGATAGACGAATACTTCCATACCTGAGCGTATTTTTTTAACATCCTTAAGCGGAACATAACAGATAATTTCAGAATTTTGTAAATCTCCGGCCAGAAGGGAGGCAATCTTTGTTCCCTTAGAAACTGCCATACCTGGATACAGGTTGATATCATAGATTTTACCATTTACAGAAGAGCGCAGTTCTCCCTGACTCGCAGAATTTAAAATAGAATCTCTTTGGGCCTGTAAGTCGATGAGCTTGGCAGACTTTGCGTTGTCGAACTGGAGCTTATAGCTTTCAGTATCTCCATCCACAATACCCTCCTGCAAAAGCACCTGAAGTCTCAGCTCGTCCACCTCATCACTCAAGGTCCTGTACTGTGTCTTAGCTGAATTATATTCACTGAGAGCTTCGTTGTACTCAGTGTAGGCCACAGTGTTCTGAGCCTGAACCTCTGACAGAGAATTCATATACTCCACATATTCCTTGGTGGCTCTATCCAGAGTGCTTGTAGCCTCGCTGAGCTTAGACTGCTCTTTTCTCATAAATTCCTCGTAGTCAGTAGCCTCAGACCTGGCATTCTCCACATCCTTTAATGCTGCCATATAGGCATCATTTTCAGCAGAGGTATGTGTGGTAGTGTCATAGTTTGAATATTTTGCATCGAAGCTATCCCTCATTGAATAATATTTTTCCTTGGCAGAAATATAGGTATTTTTAGCCTGCTCGTAGAGGGTGAAATGCTTGTCGTAATCTGTGTTGGCTTCGTTGTATTTTATCTGTGGCATCTCATTTGAAATGTTCAGGCTGGAGAAGTATCTCTCCTTGTAGGTGAGCATTACGTCCTCTTTGCCTTTGACGTAGGTAGAAAGCTCTGTAAGCTTCTCCTGCTTCATCTCAAGCTCGGACTTCTGCTTTTCAAGGTCCTGACCATTTCCCTTGGCGCTGAGCTTGATGGCTGCCATCTCCTGAGTATCGGTAGTAACCGAATCATACTCGGAATCAAATGTC
>JAEEGL012174954.1_pt1 | contig 10887 bp, 7 predicted proteins | sample 9134231 | NCBI WGS metagenome assembly JAEEGL01 (sample SAMN16246548, study PRJNA631951) | gut metagenome | biome: gut microbiome; feature: rumen; material: fiber-attached | host: Bos | place: Iran: Karaj | collected 2018-10
CGGGACCAAACATCGCGGAGCGATTATCATGGTAGCGCGGTGTCTCGCCTCCCGGCTCGGTCGGTGCTTCTGCTTACAGCAGAGATCGCCCCGGCGATCCGCACCCTCAGAACCGCCCGCAATGCGATTCCTTATTTATAAAGCCGTGATAATACAAAAGCTTTCCTAAAATGGTGTTTGAGTTACGGTTCCGCCTTACGGCGGGGCGGGTCTGAGGAACCGCGCCACCAATATTCGTGAAACCGGCGCGCTAAACTGAAATTTGAACGCATTGCAGAACCATACCGAATATTGACAAATCCCGCAAAAGAGTGTACCATCTATTCTGCGGCGGAAAGACGCCGAAAAGGAGGAATACCATGTTTTCCGGAATGATGCTGACCGCAAGGCTGCGGGCGTCGGCCATGACACTGACCGAGCTGCCCCAGACAAGGGCGGAAGTGAACGAATATATCAAAAACCTGTGGACGCTGCTGGAAGAATTCGCCGTGACCTACGGCGGCAGGCTGCTGATCGCGCTGCTCGTTCTGATCATCGGGTTCAAGCTCGTGAACGTGACGACGAAAAAGCTCACGCATTCCAAGGTCATCAACAAGCTGGACCCCTCGGCGCGCACTTTTCTGCAGAGCATGGCGGGCATTTTATGCAAGGTGCTGCTGGGTATCGTAGCGCTCTCCGTGATGGGCGTACCGATGACCTCCATCATCACCGTGATCGGCTCCTGCGGGCTTGCCGTGGGCCTTGCGCTGCAGGGCTCGCTTGCCAATATCGCAGGCGGCTTCGTGCTGATGGTTGTGAAGCCCTTTAAGGTGGGGCACTATATCACGGTGGGCGATATCTCCGGCACCGTGACCGAAATGGGCATTTTCAACACGAAGCTCCTCACCTACGACAACCGTGTGGTGATCATCCCCAATTCCGCGATCAGCAACGCCACTGTGATCAACCTCACCGAGCTGCCGCTGCGGCGCGTGGATCTCACCTTCCCCGCCTCGTACGGCGACGATACCGCAGCCGTAAAGAAGGCCCTCCTTGACGTATGCGACCGGCACCCGCTGGTCCTGAAGGACCCCGCCCCCTTCGCAAAGGTATCGGGCCATCAGGACAGCGCCATCGAATATACGATGCGCGCCTGGTGCAAAACGGACGATTACTGGGACGTGTATTACGACCTGTACGAGCAGGTGAAAAACACCTTCGACGAGCGCGGGATCAGCATCCCCTTTCCGCAGGTGGACGTGCACAATATCAGCAAATAACACTGTTCATTTTGCACAAATATTTCCGCAATAGTTTGTAAAAACGATACAAATTAGAAGAATAATAATATATATTAAAAAAAGTATTGACACTTTGTCATTTCTCTGCTAATATATGCGCAGAGAATGAGACTGACAAAGTGTCATTTTTTTAAGTCTGATTTCAGAAAGCGGTGAGAACATGCCTGCAGTACAGGATAAAAAGCTGGAGAAAAAGCGCCGGATCCTTGAGAGCGCCTACCAGCTTTTCAAATCCAAAAACATCTACAATACCGCCATAGACGACATTGTGAAGGCCTCGGGCATTGCACGCGGCACGTTCTACCTGTATTTCAAAGACAAGAGCGATCTGATCGAGCAGCTCCTGTTTTTCAAGAGCGCCGAGAGCATGCTGGCGGTAATGCACGAGCTGCGCGCCCGGGCGGAGGAATACCCGGATCTTGCCGGTTACGCAAAAGCGTTCATATCGCTGTACATCGATTTTCTGATAGAGCAGAAGGAAGCGCTTGCGGTGATCGATAAGAATATTTCAGCCTGTATGCGCTATTTTCCCGATTTTTATGATGAAGAGGCAAAAACGTTCTATAATGATATTATAGATCACTTCGTACGCGGCGGGTTCAACGTTGACGACATTCAGCGAAAAATCTATATCGCCGTATCCATGATCGGTTCCGTGTGCTCTGACGCCATATTGTTCGGGCGCCCCTACGGGATCGACGAGATCCGTGAACCGCTTACCGCCTCCGCCCTGCGCGTGCTGGGCGTGACGGCAGACCAACAAGGGAGTATGATTGAATGAACCGGAAGCTTTGTAAATATATCGCGCTCACGCTGTGCGCGCTGATCTTCTGCGGCATGTTTGCCGGGGCTGCTGGCGCGGCTGTTGCCATGCCCGCGAACATCGACCGCAGCCGCATTGAGGCGGCGATCCCCAAGATGGACAGTATCGCGGGGGGCGTTCTGAAAATGAGCGGCGAAGACGCGGACCTCAAAACCGTGGTTTACGACATGCTGTTTGCGGATAAAACCCTCAACACGGTCTTTTCTTCGGTATATTCCGAATTTGACGAACAAACTGCCACCTTTGCCACGATAGGCGTGGACGTGAGCGTGGCGGGGGTATCCGCAGCGCTGAACAATTACCCCGACGTGCAGAACGCCCTCTCGGGAAAATCCAGCTGGAAAGAGGTTTTCGCAGGGGATTTCGACCCATCGTGGGACGTGAGCACGCCCAAGGGCTTCGGCTATGCGCTTTCGGCCATGTTCAGCCCGCTGAACGATCTGCTCTATACGCTGCTTTGCGGCGCTACCTACCGCCCGAGCCTGCTGGTATCCATTGAGGGCGCAAACGGATACACCAACACGGTCGTGCCAATTCTGCGCGTGATCGGCGCGCCGGATATCATGACGCAGGAGGCCTTCAACGCCGACGCGAAGAACGACCGCGACACCATGGTGGAGAACATCTGCGCAATGCTTCTTTCCGCCGTTGACGCGATCTGCGCGGCCCCGGTGAGCTCGATATGCAATTACCTGCCCGGCGTGGCGCAGTACCTCGTAAGCGGCGGGCTGAGCAATGCTCTGACCACCCTTGTGGAGCCGCTGAAGGTACGCGTGGGCCTCATTTCGCTCACCGGCATCGATAAGCTGGTTTCCAACCTGAGCGCACTCTCTTCGGCCTCCGACCTTACCGCGATGCTCGAAAACATGGATACCTCAGAGATGTTCGGCGCGGACGTGGATCTTACGCTGCCGAAGATCGATCTGGATCTGCTTGCCACCTGCGGCACGCTGCAGGGCGATACCTTCGTTGCGGACCGTGCGGCAACCTTCGTTATGGTGTTCCGCTGGCTGATCGAAGCGCTGAAGCTGAACGCATCCAAGCTGCCGCAGCTTCTGGGGCAGGATTCCGCCGGAGCGACCGATTTTCTGAACAAGCTGCTCGCCAAGGGCAGCGACGCGATCCTCAAAATGCTGCTGGATCTGCTGGACCTGAAGGCCACGGATACCGTGCTGGAATATAGCTGGATCTACCCCGCCTTTACGCCGGGGACCGTTACCTACACCCCGAACCTGACCCGCGACAACTACGTGCGCGTGCTGGAAAACATCGATCCCACGCTGAACGAGTTTCTGAATGAGTTTACCGACAGCGGCACCCTTTCCGGCGTGCTCGCGGCGCGGATCTACTCCAATTCGCTGCTGAGCCAATTGGTGACCGGCGTATACGGCGCGCTGTATTCCGAACAGACCGCCGGTATGCTCGCGATGCTGGGCGTGGACGCCTCCCCCGCCGGTCTTGCGGACAGCATTTCTTCCTCTTATCCCTCCGCCGCGAGAACGCTCCGCAATTACGACAGCTGGGACAAGGTGAATACCGGTTCCCTGTACTGGGGCTTTTCCAACGGCAGCAAGGCGGGCTTTACAAACGCCCTTACCGCGGTACTTACGCCGTTCCGTCCCTTCCTGACGCTGCTGCTGGCGGAAGGGCAGCTCTCGCTGTTCGATACCGTGAACGTGAGCGGTTCCAACGGCTACAACACGGCGGTGATCCCGCTGCTGGAGGCGCTGGGCTGCGACCCCGATACGGTAAAGACCTACGCCGATTATAAACGGACGGCGAACACCAACGCCGCCGTCACCGATATTCTCACGCCCGTAACCGCGCTGCTTGACCGGCTGATTGAAGCGCCGGTGGCCACCATGTGCTCGATACTGCCGAACATCGTATACTTCGTGAACAGCGGCGGCATCGGCCAGTGTGTGGATAACCTTCTGTACCCGGTGAAGGTGCTGCTGCGGACCATCGACGCCGAGGACCTGCTCTCTGGGGAGCTGACGAACCTGACGCAGATCGACCTGAACAAGACCGTGGGCGACATGGTGAAGAATTCCGGCCTCAATATCACCCTGCCGGAACCGAACCTGACGCTGCTCTCCTCCCTCGGGCAGGCGGAATACCGTACGAGCAAACGCACGTATAACGGCATTCCCGCCAATTACGTATACATTGCCGCCGACAGCCCCGCCGTGCTGATCACGGTGCTGCGCTACGTGGTGGGGGCGCTGGGCAGCGAAGAAAACGCCGAGACCTTCTCGGGGCTGCTGCAGCAGGACCAGACCGAAGAGGGCGACATGATGGCGATGTACACCGGCAAGGTGGCGGAACAGCTCAAGACCATGAGCACCGACGAAACCATTGAGTGGTTATATAACCTGCTGTTCGCCGAAACGCCGAAGCGCGAGAACACTAACGAAGACGAAAGCATACCCACCATCATCTATCAGGAAAAACCCGACCACACGAAGCGCAACCTCACCGTGTTCGCCGTGATCGCCGTCGTACTGATCGTAACGGCAGCCGTGGTGCTCTCCCGCATCGATTTCGGCGCGTGGCGCGAACGCCGCCAGCGGCAGAAACTGAAGATAAAGAACCAGAAAGCGAAACAGAAGGCGGCCGCCGCGGCCCCCCGGACGCAGAAACCGGCAAACGCCGCGAAACCGACCGGCGCTGCAAAACAGACCGGCGCCGTAAAACAAACGGGCGTACCGAATCAGACGGGCGCTGCAAAACCGGCAGCCGCCGAAAAACCGAAGGCCGGCAACGGCATGACGGAAAAAGAACGGATCCAGCACGAAAAAGAACTGATCAAGATGAAGCTTCGTGAAGAGAAAGCCCAGCAGAAGGCCTATCACCAGACGAAGAAAGCGGATAAATACTACGAACAGGCGCTGAGAGAACAGCGCAAAAAGCACTGACAAAAGGGGAACGCAACATGCTGATATTAAAAGACATTATTAAGGATTACCCCACCGGCGACACCAGCGTGCGCGCGCTGAAGGGCGTCAGCATCAACTTCAGAGAGAGCGAATTCGTTTCCGTGCTCGGTCCCTCCGGCTGCGGCAAAACGACGCTTCTGAACATCATCGGCGGCCTCGATAAATACACCGAGGGCGACCTGGTGATCAACGGCAAATCCACAATGGAATTTACCGACGCGGACTGGGACACCTACCGCAACCATTCCATCGGCTTCGTATTCCAGAGTTACAACCTGATCCCGCACCAGACGGTGCTTTCGAACGTGGAGCTGGCGCTGACGCTTTCGGGCGTATCCAAGAAAGAGCGCCGCGAGCGCGCCACCGAAGCTCTCAAAAAAGTGGGGCTCTCGGAGCAGATCAACAAGCGCCCCGCCCAGATGAGCGGCGGCCAGATGCAGCGCGTAGCCATTGCGAGAGCACTGGTGAACAACCCCGATATCATCCTTGCCGACGAGCCCACCGGCGCGCTGGACACCGAAACCAGCGTGCAGATCATGGACCTGCTCAAAGAGGTGGCGAAGGATAAGCTGGTGATCATGGTCACCCACAACCCGGATCTTGCGAAGCAGTATTCCACCCGCATCATCAGCTGTCTGGACGGCAAGGTGATCGGCGATACGAACCCCTTCGAGCCGCAGCCTGCGGATTACGAGGCGGAAAAAGAAGCCGCCGCCAAGGAGCGCGCCAAGGGCAAGAAGCCCAGCATGAGCACGCGTACCGCGTTCGGCCTGAGCCTGAGGAACCTGACCACCAAGAAGGGACGCACCTTTCTCACCGCGTTCGCAGGCAGTATCGGCATCATCGGCATCGCGCTGGTATTGGCGCTCTCGAACGGTATCGAGCGGTATATCGACAAGGTGCAGAACGACCTGCTGCTCGCCTTCCCCGTTTCGGTGGAGCGCGAGGCCATCGACCTGACGAGCGTGATGAGCACGTTCACCGATATGACCAAGAGCATCATGGAGACCCAGCACGAGCTGGACGGCATCTACGTGAACAACGCGTTCAACGATATGATCAACACCTTCGTGCAGCAATCCGCCTCGAACAACCTGAAGAGCTTCCGCAAGTACGTGGAGGATAACAGGGCGGAGTTCGAAGCGCTGTGCAACGATATCCAGTATAAATACGAAACGCCGCTGAACATCTACAAGGCGGATACCACCGGCGGCGTAGTGCAGGTAAACCCCAACACCATCACCGCCACGCTGATGGAATCCATGGGCGGCGGCTCCACCACGAGCGCCGCGATGACGGAATCCATGTCCAACATGTTCTCATCTTCCATCACCGACACATGGATGCAGCTTGTCGGCGACAACGATTTGCTCGCAAAGCAGTATGAGGTCATCTACGGCCGCCTGCCACAGGCGTACAACGAGGTAGTGCTGATCGTTGACAAGAACAACGAAGTGAACGAACTGATCATGTACGCGCTGGGCCTGAAGAACCAGGATGAGTTCATGAGCGAGATGATGACGATGATCGCAAACGGCACCGAACTCAAGAACGTGGATATCACGAAATATTCGTATCAGGATATTCTGGATATGAAGTTTAAATTGCTTCTGAACCCCCAGTTCTTCGTGCAGGACGAGGAAACCGGCTTGTGGGCAAACCACAAGGATAACGCCATGTTCGTAAAACAGCTGGTGGAAAACGAGGGTGTGGATATCAATATCGTGGGCATTCTGCGCCCTGATAAATACAACGTGATGAGCATCGGCACCGGCTGCATCGGCTACACCGACGCGCTGATGGATTACGCGCTTGCCGAGACCCTTTCCAGCGCCCCCGTACAGGCGCAGCTCGCCGACACCGAACACGACATCATCACCGGCAACGAGTTTTCAAACCTCACCGTTAACGATTTCAGCCTTGCCGACGTGGATATGAGCATCATCGATTTCTCGCTGCTCGATCTCTCCCCCTTCATGCGGATGCTGGAGGATATCGACCTTTCACAGATCGACATCCTGAACTTCGACATCACCGATTTCATCGATTTCTCGGATATGAGCGCGCTGCAGAAGCGCATCGTTGAGGGCTATCTGGATGACGACCAGGTGCTCGCCCTCAAGCAGGCCTACGTTGACACGATCAATAAGGGCTGCTCGCTCGACAACACCTACAGCCAGCTCGGCTACGACCCGGAAGACAGCCCCTGCTCCATCTACCTGTACCCGAAGAGCTTTGAGTATAAAGATAAGATCAACGATATCGTTGAGTACTACAACGCCCAGATGGAAGCGATGGGCATGACCGGCTACACCGTGACCACCACCGACTATATCGGCATGCTGATGAGCAGCATCACCAACATTCTGAAGATCGTTACCTACGTACTCGTGGCTTTCGTGGCGATCTCGCTGGTGGTATCCAGCATAATGATCGGCATCATCACCTATATCTCGGTGCTGGAGCGCACCAAGGAAATCGGTATCCTGCGCGCCATCGGCGCCTCGAAGAAGGATATCTCGAGCGTGTTCAACGCGGAAACCGTTACGATCGGCCTCGGGGCGGGTGTGATCGGTATACTGGCAACGCTGTTGCTGGAGATCCCGATCAACATCGCGCTGCAGTATTTCACCCAGACCGGCGCGGCGGCGAGCCTGCCCTTCCTTGCGGCGGTGATACTGGTGGGAATCAGCGTGTTCCTCACCTTCATCGCGGGCCTGATACCCGCCTCCCTCGCGGCAAAGAAAGACCCCGTGATCGCACTCAGAACAGAATAACGTATTACCTCAAAGGAACCGTCGACGAAAACCGACGGTTCCTTTCAAATTGCTGTTTGTCGCGCGGTTATCCGACAACGGAACACGCCGTCGTACCGATTCATGCGCCGGATTTGAAGATGTTTTCGGTTTATTCGTAGGGGCGGGCATGACCGCCCGCAAGCCCATAATTACGCAAATGTTCTTTTAAAGAGGGAAAAAGGCCTATACTCTTACATATGGCGATCCTTAGTATATGGTTTTTGCGGGCGGTCATGTGTATAATGTGATAACATAGTTTACAGATTGTACGAGCACATGGTTTACAACTCAAATGGTATAATAGAGACAAAAAACGAGAAAAAAGGAGCGTTTTATGTCTTGGAAAGAGAGCAAAAAAGCCATGTTGCGAAAAGAATTTGTTGAAACAGTACTAAGCGGAAAACAGACAAAAAGTCAAGCATGCCGGACGTTCGGGATCAGTCGACCCACCGGAGACAAGTGGATAGCACGGGCACAAAACGGAGAAAGCATGGAAGACAGAAGCCGGGCGCCGTTTAGAACAGCAAACCGAATAAGCAAAGAGACAGAAGAACTTCTGGTTGCTTATCGCAGAAAATATCCAGCTCTGGGAGCAATTAAAATCCATCGGTTGATGGAAGATGAAGGCTATACAAATCTTCCAAGCCCCAGCACATTCAATGCCGTTTTCAAGCGCAACGGATTGATTTCCAGAGAAGCAAGCCTTGCTACAGTCAAATTTCAGCGATATGAAAAGTGCGAGCCGAATGAAATGTGGCAGGCAGATTTTAAGGGCAAATTTGTGATGCAGAACGGACAAAGCTGCCACCCTCTGAATATCATCGACGATTGTACTCGATACAATATTTGCAGCGATCCCAAACCGGATGAAACATTGCTGTCAGTTATGCCAAGCGTTGAACGAGTATTCAAAGAATACGGCATGCCACGTATTTTCCTGTGTGATAATGGTAATCCATGGGGCGTCAGCCAAAGTGCCGGATTTACAAAGTTTGAAGTATGGCTTATGGATCTTGGAGTCTTGACGATTCATGGCAGAGGAATGCATCCGCAAACACAGGGAAAAGAAGAACGGTTTAATGGTTCAATGAAACGGGAATTGTTGAAACACGTTCAGATTGCTGACATGGAAGACGCCGAAAAGAAGTTCAGCGAGTACCGACAGTTCTACAACTGCAAACGGCCGCACTTCGCACTCGGGCTTGATACGCCAGCGTCTAAATACAGATTGAGCGAACGAAAATACCCGGAAAAAACAGAAGAATGGGAATATCCGGCTGGTTATGAACTTCGTAAGATCAAAGACTCGGGATACTTTACATATCGAGGACAAGGATATTTTTTAAGTGAAGCGTTTGGCGGGAGGACTGTGGCGGTTAGGGAATCATCGGTTCAGGGCTGTATTACATTGCTTTACAGGCAATTCAAAATCGCCAGAATCGATATTGACAAAAGAGTATTTCAATTCAGAAAGATATATTTGATCGAAGGAGACCCTCGTTTTGAGGCGCCCACGAAATGAAATCTCCTGTCGGGCTACGCCCTCCATCCGATTTCATTTCGTTTCGTTCGGGGACTAAAAGTGTAAACCATGTCCTCGAACAAATTGTAAACCATGTCCCTCTTGACACATGCCCGCCCCTACAATCAAATCGAAAGCTTTTCCGCTTACAAGAACGTTTGCTTCTTATCTTCCATTTCTTATTTAACTGCCCGATAAACTGAAATTTGTTACCCTTTCCCATGTTATCGGTTACCTTCACGCGTTACGAAGCTGTAACTGTACTTTCGGGGCGGAATATGCTATGATATCTTCGTAATCCGATCAAAGGAGGGATTCTTATGGCAAAACTGGAAACAACGTTACAGGGCAATTTTGACGAGATCCTGACCCACATCCAGAAAGGGATCATGGGCGGCAGCATCTCCGCCACGCTGGAAGACGCCAGCGACTTTTCGGACGGGTATACCCGCTGCAGCGTGCGCGTGTTTGAGCGCTACAGCTGGATCGGCAGCAACCGGGTGAGCCTTTCGGTGACCCTCTTTCAGGGCGACAGCGGCGTGATCCGCCTTTCGGCGATCACCTCGGGCGGCAGCCAGGCGATGTTCGTTAAATTCAACACCTTCGGCGAGGAAGCGTTTCTGGATAAACTGCGGGCGCTGCTGTGACAAACGAACGAACGGAGGAACGAAGATGAAAACCTTTAAAATCATCAGAATCGAGCATAAGGATATCAAAAAGGATTTTTCCTACGCGGAAAAACTGCTTGCGGACTACGCCGCCGACGGCTGGAACGTGGTGAGCGCAGCGCCGGATCTTGCCAAGGACCTGCGCGGAGATCTGCTGGTCACGTTGGAAAAAGAAACATAAACTTCAAATTACAGAGTATCAAAAAAAACGGCTTACCGCAATGGTAAACCGTTTTTCTTCATTTTAATGATATTCAATCCGAGATCAGGCATTCGCCGGTCATTTCGGGGGGCTGGGGCAGGCCCATCACTTTCAGCATCGTGGGGCAGATATCGGCAAGACGGCCGCCCGCCTTCAGCGTGCCCGCGCGCCCGACCATGCAGAACGGCACGGGGTTGGTGGTGTGAGGCGTAAAGGGCTTGTCGTCCGGGCCGATCATCATATCGGCGTTGCCGTGGTCGGCGGTGATGAAGCACACGCCGCCCATTTCGAGCGTGGCGTCCACTACCCTTCCAACGCACGTATCCACCGCTTCCACGGCTGCCACGGCGGCGTCGAACACGCCGGTATGGCCTACCATATCACAGTTGGCATAGTTTAAGATCACAGCGTCGTACTTGCCGGAGCGGATCTCTTTGCACACCGCGTCGCAAACCTCATAGGCGCTCATTTCGGGCTTTAAGTCAAAGGTTGCAACGTCGGGGCTCTGGATCAGGATGCGGTCCTCGCCCTCAAAGGTCTTTTCTTCGCCGCCGTTGAAGAAGAACGTGACGTGGGCGTATTTCTGCGTTTCGGCAATGCGCAGCTGCGTTTTTCCGTTGTTCTGCAGATACTCGCCGAAGGTGTTCGTGAGGGC
>JAEEGL012238615.1_pt1 | contig 10887 bp, 5 predicted proteins | sample 9134231 | NCBI WGS metagenome assembly JAEEGL01 (sample SAMN16246548, study PRJNA631951) | gut metagenome | biome: gut microbiome; feature: rumen; material: fiber-attached | host: Bos | place: Iran: Karaj | collected 2018-10
CCTGATCCCTAATCCCTGATCCCCCATTCCCCGTTCCCCACTTTTCCCTTGCACAATCTGCTCCAACTGTGATACTCTTTCGTTATTCCTGCGTGGCATGGCCATATAAGGTAAAAGGGTGCGCCGCCTTTCCCGCGCGACGGGGCACTCTTGTAATGAATTGCGCGAAAAGAGTTTGAACGACATTTTCTCCTTGGAACATCCTCCATGGGAAAGGCGACAGGGATAAGGGAAGTCAACAATGAAGTTTTACGTCGGCATTACCGACATGGACTGGTTTAGGCGTCTCAAGGCGGCCGGAGCGACAGAGGCGAACTTCTGGAATCCCGGAGGCTCCCGCCTCTTCAAAGCTCTGGAGCCAGGGGGACTGTTCCTCTTCAAGCACCACGGCCCAGATGGCGGGAAGATTGGCGGTTGCGGCTTCTTCGTCAGAAGCGAACTTCTCCCAATTGACCTTGCCTGGGAGGCTTTCGGTGACGAGAACGGATGCGCCTCGTTCATCGAGATGTCGGATCGCATCCGTAAATATCGCATGAGGAATGGTTCGGCTGGCGATAATTCGCCGAATATCGGATGTACGATTCTCACCCAGACGGTTTTCTTTGACGAGAAGGATTGGATCGACCCGCCGACCGACTGGAGCGCTTCCATCGTTTCCGGAAAGACCTACGACACGGTCGACGCAATCGGCGCCGCGCTCTACGATGCGGTCATGATGCGCCTTCGCGCGTACGGGCGAAACGAACTTGTCGTCGCCCCTTCTGCTACCACGCCGGCCGCAGCCCGGCTTGCCCCGGGTACCGGCATGTTCCGGCTTCTCGTGGCGGAATCCTACAACCAGCGCTGCGCAATCACCGGCCTCGATACCGTACCCGCGCTCGTCGCAACGCACATCAAGCCTGTTTCAGCAGGTGGAGAGAACATCGTCCCCAACGGACTCTTTCTCCGTGCCGACCTCGGCGCGCTTTTCGCCCGCGGTCTTCTCACCGTCGATGCCAACGACATGCGCGTCCGCGTCTCGGCGTCCGTTCCGCGCCTTTATCCTGGCGGCATAGTCTACCGCACGCTCGATGGCCATCGAATCGACGTCCCGACTGAATCCTCCCTCTCCCCTTCGCCCGACCTTCTCGACTGGCACAACCAAAACGTCTTTGTTGCGTAATAATTTCGTTATGACCGTGTCCGGAGCAGGATTATCAAAAGAGCATGTCGTTCCATCCATGTGCCAAACGACATGTTCTTCCCACAATTGGCACTGACTGAAAGGTTGAAGTAAAATGTTGTCAAAAGAGCAGGTCCGGAACCTAATCGCAAACTATTCACCAGACGCATTCGTGCGCATCTTGAAAGCGGCATGCGCCCCTGCGGCGTTTGTGCCAATTGGAAAGAACTATCGTTTCCCGGATGCAAGCCACGAGCCTGTCTGTGTGCTAGGCGTGGTCAAGGATCTCACCGGCGAGAACGGACTGCCGGCCCCGCTCCTCGTGGCGGACGTGCCTTTCCCAAACGTCCTTACGGAGCGCTCAAGCCGCATCCGCCAGTTCAAGCTGGCAAAGAAGGTCCTGGAGCATTTCGCCGCGACACCGCCCCTGGAGCTTGTCGGCGTTATTGCCCAGGGGGTTTTCGTCTTCCACGACGCGGAAGGCCGCTTCCGCGTGAGTCTCGTGACCGCAACCCCGGAGAAGGGCAAATTCAACTGGAGCAAGGCCCGCCGCCAGAGCTTCTACGTGACAAACGACCCCGACGCCAACGCGACATTCGTCCAGCGCATGTGCATGGACTGGAGCACCCTCAAGGGCCTCAAGAACGCATTCTCGGTCGAAAAGTTGACCAAGGAGTTCTACGACCAGCTCTTCAATTGGTATGACCGCGCCTGCGACGACGAGCGCGTCGAATACCCGAACGGGCTTAGCACCGACGCGGACAACCGCGAGGACAAGAACCGCAAGCACCTCATCCGCCTCATCACGCGCCTCATGTTCGTCTGGTTCCTAAAACAGAAGGGGCTTGTCCCAGCTGTGCTTTTCGACGAGGAAAAACTGCGGCGCATCCTCAAGGACTTCGACCCGACGGACGGCAAGCAACACCAGTACTACCGCGCCATCCTCCAAAACCTTTTCTTCGCCACCCTCAACTCCGAAATCGACGAGCGATGCTTTGCGGAAGAGTCCTGCCGACGAACTTCGGACGGGAAAAACGTTACGCCAGACCATGGCATCAAAACAAAGTACCGCTACGCGGACGAGTTCGCGATTTCAAAGCAGAAGGTCCTCGACCTCTTCCGCCCGATTCCGTTCCTCAACGGTGGACTGTTCGAATGCCTTGATCGGGACAATGGGGAAGGAAAGGAGGTATATTACGACGGCTTCTCACAACAGGAACGCCACCGGGACCATGGCACGCTCACGTGGGCCCATGTGCCGAACGACCTCTTCTTCGCCCCAGAATACGGCATCATCCCGCTCCTCAAGCGCTACAACTTCACGGTGGAGGAGAACTCACCGGGCGACGAGGACGTCGCGCTCGACCCGGAACTGCTCGGCAAAGTCTTCGAGAACCTCCTCGGCGCATTCAACCCCGAAACGCAGGAGGTCGTCAGGAACTCGACCGGCTCGTTCTACACGCCTCGTGAAATCGTCAACTACATGGTCGACGAATCGCTCGTCGCGTATCTCTCCGAAAAGGCCAATGCCGACGAAAAGACCGTCCGCGCCCTTGTCGCGGACGGTGTGCGCCCAGCCGACGAGGCGATGTGCGAACGGCTCGTCAAGGCCCTTGAGACGGCAAAGGTCCTCGACCCCGCCTGCGGTTCGGGCGCCTTCCCAATGGGCGCGCTCCTCAAGATGACGGAACTTCTCCGCATCCTGAACAGGCTCCCCGATGACGCCAACCTCTACGATCTCAAGCTGAAACTAATCGAGAACTGCATCTTCGGCGGAGACATCCAGGAAATCGCCGTGCAGATTTCCAAGCTCCGCGTCTTCATCTCGCTCGTCTGCGAGCAGAAGCCCGATTGGAAGAAGCGGAACTACGGTATCAACACGCTACCGAACCTTGAGACGAAATTCGTCGCGGTCAATTCGCTCATCGGGCTGGAAAGGGAATCGCAAGGCGACCTCTTCTTTGACACAGGCGAGATAAAGAAAACCAAGGACGCGCTCTGGAACGTGCGCCGCCGGCATTTTCGCACGAAAACGCGCCGCGAAAAGAACGAACTCCGCCGTCAGGACAAGATACTTCGGGAGAAACTCGCCGCCGCCGCGAGGGAGCTTGGCTATTCGGAGGAATCGACTCGCCTGATGGCCTCGTGGGACCCCTACAACCAGAACGTCCATGCGGAGTTCTTCGACCCGGAATGGATGTTCAATGTAGAAGGCGGATTCGACATCGTTATCGGTAATCCACCGTATATCAAAGAACCCGAAAACCGCAAGGCCTTTGACGGCTTCAGGGAACAAAGCCCATATTACATGGGTAAGATGGACATCTGGCACGGATTCGCCTGCATAGGCATCGACCTGCTTGTCAACGATGGCATTTTATGCTTCATCGCCCAAAACAATTGGACAACTAATGCAGGAGCCAAAAAAATGCGGAACAAGGTGCTTGCGGATGCACGCATTCTTCAATTGCTAGACTTCAACGATTACATGGTTTTCGAGAGTGCCGACGTCCAGACCATGGTCATGCTCTTCCGCAAAGCACAACAGCCGGAAACATATTCCTTCGACCTCCGAACCCTCCGACTTGGTGCGACAAAACCGGACTTTCTGGAAATGCTGGCAAATATCAAAGCACCCAGCGCAGTTAATCTTTCCCCGACCATAGATCGAAAGAAGATGAAAAACCATCTTCTAACCTTTTCCGATAACGATGCCATTTTAGGAAAAATCCAATTGGGAAAGACTTATCTTTTAACCGATGAAATTGCTCAAGGAATCGTTCCCAATCCCGATGTGGTTAATACTCGTAATTCCCGTTTTGTTGGGGCAAATCACATTGGAGAAGGTGTTTTCGTTGTTTCTTCCAATACTTTTTCTTCCGTACGGTCTTGTGAAAAAAAGTACTTGAAACCTCTCTATGAGCCGTCGGACTTGAAGAGGTATTGTCCTCTCCCGCAAGCAAATAAACGTATTATCTATATAACAAAGGGCAACTGGAAGAATGATGCTCCTACACTTCTTTCGCACCTTTCAACCTATCGTTTAATCATGGAACAACGGCGAGAGAACCTTAATGGAAGAATTCAATTCTTTCATCTTCATTGGGCGCGTGACGAACGGTTTTTCCAATCTGGAGAGAAAATTCTGGCCGTAAGAAAATGCGAATCTCCTTTGTTTTGCTTCACGCAACAACCAGCCTATGTGATGATGGCGTTTAATGTCATCCAAACGAAACGCTGGGACATGAAGTTTCTGACAGGCGTTCTGAACTCGAAACTGGTTGCATTCTGGCTTCGTCATAAAGGCAAGATGCAGGGCGGGAACTACCAAGTGGACAAAGAGCCGCTTTTGGGAATTCCTCTTCCCGACCTTCCCCAAGCCGAGCAACAGCCCATTGCCTCCATTGTCGATGCAATCCTAGTGGTGAGGAAAGCCAATCCAACCGCCGACACTTCGGCGCTTGAGGACAAAATTGACAAGCTCGTCTATGAGCTTTACGGCATCAAGGACGAGAAGGAAATCGCGATTATCGAAGGTCGCGACGGGAAGGGTGCTGATGGCGCCGGTGGAGGTGAAACCACTCTTCCTCGCGCGTCGAAAACTGGCAATCGCACACAAAAAGCAAAGAAGCGTACGACGGAGTTTGAAGAAGAGTTTTAGGGCATAAGGAGGCAACCATGTTCATAACTAACAAGCACAATGCGAATGAACAACCCGGCGAGCAGGACAGCATGAGCTCGCGTCTGCGGGAGCTGATACCGATGACGGAGACGCTATCCATACTCTCCGGTTACTTTTACTTCAACGGCATCCCGCCGCTGATGGAACCAATCGCCGCAAACACGGAGCTGAAGTTGCGCATCCTCGTCGGTTTGGATGTCGATAAACTGGGATATGAACTCGCACACGCCGGAGACGGCGAAAACGCGCAGGAGCGTTTCCTCAATTCGCTGCGCAACGGCGCGCGCTCGAAACTCTTTGACTTGGAGGAGTGCGCACGGAACATGGAGACGTTCCTCAAGATGCTGGAGGAGGGTCGCCTTGAAATCAGGAAGACATGGAAGCCGAACCACGCCAAGCTCTACGTTTTTGAGATGAACGAACAGTTACGTGTGATAGAGCCAATCCGCTGGATCACGGGGTCAAGCAATCTTACTGATCCTGGATTGCGGAGCCGTGACGAGTTCAATGTGGAACTTTCGAACTTTGGCGGAGAAGAGGCGAAAGCCTATTTCGACAAGTTGTGGGAAACGGCTGAGGAGATCACCGATTTCACGGGCATGACCGGGAATATCCGCACGATACTCAAAGATGAGGGCGTCCATGCGGAAGTGACGCCATACGAGGCCTACGCGCTCGTTCTGAAGAATTACCTCGAACACCGAGCGCTGGTTGACGAGACGCCGAAGATCGACCGAGCCTTTGCCATTCCGCGCGATCCCCTGACCGGCGGGCCAAAGTACCGTCCATTTATGTTCCAAAAGGATGCAGTCAACCAGGCGCTTTCCATTCTGAACGAATACAATGGCGTCATCATCGCTGACGTTGTGGGGCTGGGGAAGTCGGTGATAGGAAGTGTCCTCGGGTGCGTGATGGAGGCACGACGGGGAATCGTGGTCGCGCCCCCAGGACTCGTCGGAAGTGAAGTTGAAAAGACCGGATGGTGTGGCTATCTGGACGATTTCAACTTGTACGGCTGGCGGGCGATGAGCCGCGGAAAGATGGATGAGATCGAGCAGTATGTCCGCGAGCATTCCGACATCGACGTGGTGCTTGTCGATGAGGCGCACTATTTCCGCAACGAAGGCTCGATCGACTACGAATACCTGTGGCGCATTTGCCGGGGTAAGAAGGTCGTCCTAATGACCGCGACGCCGTTCAGCAACCGCCCGAGCGACATGTTCGCGCTTCTGAAGCTCTTCACCGTGCCGAAGCGGAGCGAGCTTGTGCCGGATGGGGATCTCCAGGCAAAGTTCGCCGAATTCCAATCGCGCTACACCGACTGCGACTATGTGCTCAAAAACATTGGCCTGATTGGAGCGGACGACAATCTGGCACGGCAGATCCGCAATCGGCTGAAGGGGCTTGACTACGCGGAAGCGGACACTGAGCCGCTCGACATTAACGAGGCAAAGCGGTTCGCGAAAGAAACCCTTGAACGAATCGCCCTGGCTATCCGCGCCATCATGGAACCTGTCATGATACGGCGAAACCGCATTGACTTGCGCACAGATCCGCAGTATCGCGAGGAGGTCGGCAAAGACCTGCCCAATGTCCATGCGCCTATCGAACAGTTCTACAAGCTTGATAAAAAGCAGGGCGAGTTCTACGACCGGGTGATCAACGACTACTTCGGGCCAGGGGGAAACTTCAAGGGCGCCATCTACCAGCCAGGGCTCTACGTGAACATCACCGACGCCGACGAAGACGAGCGCGAGGCGCTGGCGACTCAGCAGGAGAACATGTACAAGTTCATCCGCCGTTTGCTTGTCCACCGGTTCGAAAGTTCCTTCGGAGCGTTTGAGAAAACGATCTGCAATCTGATCAAGATCCACGAGATGGTCTTGAAACTTGCCATCAAGCCTACGGACAACCCCTCTGACGGCCACAGGGGCGTCATCATTCTCGACCGCAGGGTGATGGAAAAATTCTGCGACGCGCTAGACGACGAGACTTTCGAGACAATGCTCTCGGAGTATGAGGAGGCCGTCTCCGTGGAGGCGGCGAACAAGCAGATATACCGCGTGGAAGAAGATTTCACGGAGAATGGGTATAGGCAGTTCATAGAAGACGTTGAAAAGGATATCGACCTTTTCAGAAGCATTCGCCAAGAAGTGGACGATTTGGATCTGGTCGCAAATGACCCCAAGGCTAGGCAATTGGTCTCCATCGTTGACAATGTGCTAAAAGGCAAGGAGCTTGCTGCAAAGGCTGGAGAGCCAACGACGAGGAAGATCCTAGTCTTTAGCGAATTTTCGGATACGGTCGAGCATGTAGCAAGTTATCTCGGAAAAGCTTTTCCCGGCAAAGTCTGTGTTGTTCGGTCATTGTCCAAGAGTTGGGAAGACACCATACGATACAATTTCGACGGAACAATCGAGCCGGAGAAGATGCGGGACGATTTTGACGTGATGATCGCCACGGACAAGATGAGCGAGGGTTACAACCTCAACCGGGCGGGTTTGGTGATAAACTACGACATCCCCTGGAATCCCACGCGCGTCATCCAGCGTCTGGGGCGAATCAACCGCATCGGCAAGAAGGTGTTTGACGACCTTTACCTCTACAACTACTTCCCCACGGACCAAGGTGCGCAACACTACAATATTCGGTCGATTGCAAAGAACAAGGTGCTGATGATCCACAAGACCATTGGGGAGGACGCGCGCATATTCGACGCGGACGAATCGCTGGAAGCCGCGGGCCTGTTCGAGCGGCTGGCCGCAAATCCGGAGAGTTTGGAAAAGGCGACATTCCTAACGGAATGCAAGGTCGCGTGGGAGGAAATCAAGGCAAAGCATCCGGAGGTGATTGAGAAGATCAAACGACTGCCGAATCGGGTAAAGACCGTGACAACAGGACCGAGAGCGGGCACCCACATGTTCACGCGCAAGGGGTTGACGCTTTTCGCGACTTTCATGGGCGTGAATGATGAAACGCCAACCTATCGGCTGATGAAAGAGGCGTTGCCCGATGTGGCATGTCCGTTCGAGCAACCTCGCCTAGCTGGTTTCTCGAAAGGGTTCTGGGATCGGTACGAAAAACTAGAAAAAGAGGTTCATGTTGACGAGTTTTCCCGTTCAGAAGGGTCGCAGTCGTTGTCAAAGAAGGCTCGACCAATTCTATTGGAGGCCGTGGGAAATGGGGTAAGGCCCGAGTTTGCTCAGAAGCTTCTCAACGATCTACAGAATCGCGGAACCTTGCCCGACCGCATATTGAGGGAGATTGTCCAAGAAGAACGCCGGGGAATGTCGTCGCTTGAAAAGTATCTGGCCGACCTTGAGCAGAGCCTAGGAGATCGCATCGTTGTCAACGTCCCCAATCAGGACGATGACGGCGTGATTGTCACAATCGACCATTGCGACGGTACCGCGCTTGAACCACCCGACGCAGACAATCCCTAAATTGCTCGCCCCAAAAGTCCTTTCACCCTCAATCCACCAAACTAAGGAGTTAATCCATGAAAATTGAAGTTTCAAAGCTCTCTGACGTTCGCGCGGCGCTCGATCTCGTCAAGGGTGAAATTGAGAAGGCGGAAATGGCCATTCGGAAAGAAGGTGCTGATGCCATGCTCCAGGGAAGGTATGCGGATGCCCAATCACTGATTGGCACGGCGGACAAGCTCAACGTCTTTGCGGGAAAGATCGACGCCTTGGGCCCGGAATGGGATGGAATCGACATTGACCGATCACCTTCTCCGCCTCCCCCTCCTCCGCCTCCCCCTCAGCATGGAGTTTTGTCCGTCCGCTTCCCGGATGGAACGCTCATTTCCGAGAAGAAGGCGAACCAGACCTTCGCCAAGGCCATCGAGAAGATTGGGCCTGCGGATGTCGCATCTCTTGGCGTGTCGAATTGCGGAGAGCCGCTTGTGACGAAGGACAAAGAGGATTTGTCCAAATATCCGAGCAGCATCATTCCCATTGCGGACGGCTGGTTCGTGAATACGCAATCAAGCACGGAAAGCAAGGCAAAGAGGCCAACGGGGATTGCGAAGGCCCTAAAACGGAAGATTGTCGTCAAGGTCGGTCCCGGTGCGAAGCCGGCATTCCCCTACGCAGTTGGTGAGGTTGTGCAGGCGGTATTCCCCGTACTCCAGACCGATTCCCGCATGAAGGAGTGTGACATTGCCATGCTTGTCGACAAGGCTTCATCTGCGCGGTTCAAGGTCGGCGGACACCCCGTGCTAAAACTGCGGACAGGCGCTCCCAATGAAACGAGGGATTCGATGGGCATACATCGCTACTACCCCAAACTGCCTCTTACGTTTTTCGGCCAAGACTATTGGCTCGCAAGCCAGTTCCAGCCCCATGGAATCTGGCCTGTCCTGGAATGGCTCGAAAGTATCGGAATGGGTCGAGACGAAGTGCTGGACATCTGCCGAAAAGCGCAGGCGTAGCCCACTACCAAGCAAGAAACGCTTTACACTATGATTTGCCAAGGCAATCTTGCGCCTTGCAACCCACCAACCAAGGAGACACAACCATGACACCATCAGTGCCACCAGTATTTGAACTCGGGAAGACATACAAAATGCGTGTTTTAGGCGCCTTCAAGGACAAGGATGGTAGTCGCATCTTCGTTCAGGATGACAAATCTGGGCTGAGCTATCAGCTGGAGGTGCGAGGCAACTACAAGGACAAGATTTTCTCCATGCAGGGCCAGTACGCCTCTGTGGTCTGCACAGCCGTCACGGAAATGGGGCCAGAGTTCGTACTCGAAGCCGAATACTTTGAACAGCAGGAAGCAATTGCAAAACCTCGACGCGGCGCGAACATAGGCGTGCGCAGGGGAGAGCTGGTCGAGTTCAAGCGTTCCCTCGTTTACAGGGATGTGTCGAACCAGCCCGATTCCGACCAGCCCTTTGAAGTCGTGAAGCAGATAGCGGCCTTCATGAACGCGGACGGAGGAGATTTGTATATTGGTGTGGACGACGACGGTTTCATCATCGGTATCGAGAAGGATTTCCCGGCACTGGGCAAAGCCACGCTCATGATGAATGAAAAGACTGACAGAAACTTCCTGTATTCCAAGAATGCCGACGGTTTTTTACGCAAGCTCGCCAATGCAGCAATCATGTATCTGGGTCAGGAGGCCGCCAGTCGTCTTCCTCCGGCAAAAATACTGCACGACGCCGAGTCCGGCCTGTCCTATCTCCATCTTCACGTTTTTCACAGCGACGAAATCGTCTATCTTGGACGGAATGCCCATCTGGTCCGCAGGGTCCAGTCGGTGGCAAAGGACCTAATCGGGCGCGAAAGGGACAATTTCGTTGCCTCCGTCGCCTTTTTGCGCGGCTATGGCATCGGCAAGAGTTCGGCCGCGAAGGGCATTGACAAGTTCAAGGAGGAGCTGGAAGGCAAACAGCGCGCGGCCGAGGAGGAGATTGCGCGGCTGCAGGAAGCGCTTTCAAAGAAAGGCTCCAAGTCGGTTGAGGACGTTCAAAAGGTCCCCGTCCTTATTGGCGTTGCCCTTGAGGTTGCCTCAAATGCCTTGGTCCCCTTTGAAAGCCAGCAGGTTGATGCGTTGGATAGACATTTCGAAGGTCTTGTCCGCGATGGACGGCTTATTGGCCGCGCGACTTCCTGGGCCGATCTCCTGGTCGAACTGGTGCGCGAACTCGCCACCGTGGATCCCGCAAAGTTCGACGCCCTGCCAGACGAGCCGTCGTTGCGCGGGCGCGGGGGTCGCGCAATCTTTGCGCGCAGGGGCGCTAGGACGCATTTGCGCTCCGCCTCGGACTATCTTGGACGAAACAATGACATCCGCGTGGACAGGCGTGACGGGTCAAAAGCCGCTTTCTGTTCGGAAAACGGGATCGCCGTCCGTCTAATCCGCCACTTCGGCCTCAAACCGGAGCAGTTTGGCCTCTGGACGGGGAAGCGGCCCTCTTGCTAAGGCGAAGTGGAAGTCAACGCAAAAACGACCATGCTTCAAGGTGTAGGAGTAAGTACCATGCCAAGCCAAGTCATATCCGTAAGCACGTTTAATCAGGTCGATGTCAAGG
>JAEEGL012618677.1_pt1 | contig 10887 bp, 6 predicted proteins | sample 9134231 | NCBI WGS metagenome assembly JAEEGL01 (sample SAMN16246548, study PRJNA631951) | gut metagenome | biome: gut microbiome; feature: rumen; material: fiber-attached | host: Bos | place: Iran: Karaj | collected 2018-10
CCGGTGCCCATGCAGGAGGCCTGGACGCGGAGGGAGGCGAAGGCCGCGCGGTCGGCGGAGAGGCAGCGGCCGGCGACGAGGATGTTCGGGAAATCGCTGGCTATCAGCGCCCTGTAGGGCACATAGGCCGGCTGCTTCAGGAAGGTGAGGCGCTGGGAATGACCCGCAGAGGCATGGATGTCGATTGGGTGGGCGCCGCGGGAAACGCTGTCGGGATAACGGAACCCGGACACATATTCCTCCGCCGTAATGGTGTGGACCCCGAGGATGCGGCGGGTCTCACGGACGCCGGCGTGGGGCGCGACGGCACTGACGTAACTGTTCCGGAATTCGGGGAAATGGTCCCGCAGGATCGCGGCCATCCTGAACACATCTTCGCGGAGCCGGCATTCGGCCGAGGAGAAGGCGCGGTTGTCGCATGCATCGACGGAAGTGCGTGTCATATTGACCGTTACGCTCCCGTCGTGGAGCGTCGTACAGAACCACGGCCCGCCGAAATCGGGGATTCCCCACTCGGCGGCATGGGCCTGCAGTTCCGCCCGGATGGACTCGCACTGGCAGTTGACGCCCTGGCGGTTGTGGTGCATCGCCTCGCGGATGCGCGGCGAGGAGGTGTCCACACCCGACAGGATGAAATAGGTCGAGACGGGCTGGAGCGGGGCCGGGGCAAAGGATACGGCATCCGCCGCCGGTCCGGGCGCGGCGCCAGGGGCGGGCGCGCCGGCCGGCAGCATCTCCCGGGGCTGCATCGGGACGCCGGCAGCGGCGGCGAGGTCGCCGTCGCCGGTGGCGTCGATAAAGACCTTGGCAGCAAGCGCCTCCGTTCCGTTCTTGCTTTCGATGAACACGTGCGTCACCCGCTTGCCGTCCATCCGGCAGCCGGAGAAATACGCGTGGAGAAAAAGTTCCACGCCCGCTTCCAGCACCATCCGCTGGACGCAGAGTTTATACAGTTCCGGGTCGAAGGCGACATTGCCGAGCGGATGTTCGACCAGGCCGCCGCCCATCGCTTCAAGCCGCTGGACGAACTCCCACGGGATGCCGCCGATGACCTGGGCACCGTTGTAGGTAAACACGCTCAGCGGCGCCACGAATCCCATCGTGGCCATGCCGCCCAGAAAGCCGTACTGCTCCACCAGCGCGACCCGCGCGCCTTCACGCGCCGCGGCAACCGCGGCGATGAAGCCCGCCGGCCCGCCGCCGCAGACGACCACGTCATAGCATCCCGCAACGGGGATTTCTTTCGACCAACGAATCATTTCCATCGCCTACCAATCGTCGCTCCGGAAGCACGGAACAGGCACCCCGAGCGTAGAGAATAAATTGGATTCCACGTAATTATGGAAGGCATAACGCACCGCGACCGGCTCCGGAACCTCCGGGCAGGTCACGGTCACGAAGCGTGACCAGTTGCCCCCGGCCGTCGCCCGGGCGGGGTGGAACACCCGGTCGGCGCCGGCCAGTTCGAAGCCCCTGATCTCCGTATACCAGTCCCCCACTCCCATCGGCGCATTGCCGAACTCGACGACGGCCTTGCCGTCCCCGAATGTGTATTTCACCGGATACGGGAACGAGGATGTGGCCATCTCCCGCCCATATACCTTGTCCAGCGCAAGGATTGCAAACTGGTCGGCGATCTCCCGCTTTTTCGGGGGATGGATGCTGTTCTCCTTGCCGAGCGACTCGGTGACGGCCGCATAGCAGGATGGAATCTCCTGAAGGGAACGCAGTTGCACCTCGACGAAACGCGGCCGTTTCTCGCCGGCGGGCTCGCCGTAACCATAAGGGGCGAGCGTCACGAAGAGGAAAGGCATCTCCCCGCAGCCCCACATCTCCCGCCAGCGGGCGACCATCGCCGCCTGCACGCGGTCGTAATAGAGGTCCTCGATATCCGACTCGCCCTGATACCAGAGGAATCCCCGGGCGGCATAGCCGGCCACGGGCAGCATCCGCCCGTTCCAAAGTGACTGGACCTGAACGGGATACGCCCCGCCGTTGCGCTCGGAGAAGGTCTTGGCGATCTGCCCGTCCGGCACTGTCCCGCGCAGGGACTCCACCGTTTCCGCCTCCATCCAGGCGGCGATCCGGCTGCCGCCCCAGGCATTGACGATGATCCCGACCGGGATGCCCAGGCTCTCCGTCAGCCGTTCCGCAAAGAAGTACCCGACGGCGGAAGTGTAGGCCGCCATGTTTCCGGAAGCCTTTTTCCATTCGGCCTTGATATCAGCCTGCGGGACCTGCGTCGTGTCCGCATCCATCTTGAAGATCCGGATCCGGTCGGCCATCGCCGGCGCCCGCAGGATCGCCTCGCGGCTCCCTTCGACCACCTGCCGGCTGAAGCCGGCGACGGGCATCTGCATGTTCGACTGCCCGCTGCAGACCCAGACCTCACCGCAAAGGATGTCATGGCGTTCCAGGCACTCTTTCCCGCTGCGGACGGTCATCGTATACGGCCCGCCGGCCTCCGGTGTCCGCAGGGACACCCGCCAGCGGCCGTCAGCATCCGCCACGGCGGAAACGGTCTTCCGGCTCCAGGACGCCGACACGCGCACGCGGGCACCCGGCGCCGCCCAGCCCCAGACCGGGCAGTCGGTCTCCCGCTGCAGGACCATGTTGTCGGAGAACACGCCCGCGAGACGGAGTTCCCCAGAAAAGCCGGGCAGCGCCAGAAGCGCTGCCACGACAATCAAAAGGAATCTTTTCATTTGAAGCACTTCAGCTCCGGCACATCTCCCGAGAAGTCCCAGAGGGCAGCGTCATACCCGATCCGCTGCGCCACGGCGGACAGTTTCTCGCCCGCGGCCGCGGCCTTTCCGTGGTACGGGTAGTACCATTTCAATTCGACGGGATCGGTGTAATTGGTGACAAGGGCCTTGCCCGGACCGACCTCTTCCTGGTCGAAGGGCACGTTCAGTTTCTCGTCCTGATAGAAGTGGAAATCGATGTCCGGACGGCGCCAGTTGTTGGAGAGCACATTGTACGCCGCAGTGAAACCGACGATCGTCGCACCGCTGTAGTGGTTGGACGGGGTCTCGCCGGCGGCAGTCGTCGTCTTCACGGACGGGTTCCAGGCGATACAGCCGGTCACGGTCGTATTGACATTGTCCGTCGGGCTCACGGAAGAGTTGTTCCGCCCGAAGGCACGCCCGGCGACGCCACCGAGCGCAAATGCGCCCTTCACGGCTCCCGTGGCAAAGCAGTTGCGCAAGGTAGCATTCTTCGGCAGGTCGCCGGCAAGGCCGCCGACGTAACTGCTTGTTCCGAACACCTCGCCGGAAGCATAGCAGTTCTCCATCACGAGGCCGTCGCCGACATTGGATGCCCGGCCGATGAGACCGCCGACCGTGGCCTTGCCGGAAACCTTGCCAGTGGAACGGCACTCGCGCATGACCGCACCGTTGGTCTGGTTCGAGTTGCACTGGCCGATGATACCGCCCACAATACTCTCCGCGGCGATGATATCACCCGTATTGGAGCAGCGGACCAGCGTGACGTCTCCGGCAGTATGGGCGAGGATGCCGCCCGCATAACTGGAGCCGCCGCCGACACCCACGGTGATGGAACCCGTGAACGAACAGTCGGAGACCGTGCCGTTGCCGTAATACCCGCAGATGCCGCCGACCACGTCGTGCGTCGTGACGATCTCCATCGAAGAGGAGCAGGACACGATGTCGAGCGCGACGTTGCAATACCCGACGACACCGCCGGTGGAACGGCCGCCCTTGGTAATCAGTTTGCCGGAAGTGGAACAACCTGAGATGGTTACGTCATTCATCGCCTGGCCGACCAGGCCACCGACCGGATAATAGGTCTGCGTGTAGGAAATCGTCGAGGTGCGCTCGACCGTCCCTTCGAAGGAGCAGTCCTTGATGGTGGAATTGCAGGCCCTGCCGCAGAGACCGCCGAAATAATGCGTCGTGCCGGAACAGGAGACCGAGCCGTTGATGACATGGACGTTCTCCAGGTGGCCGCTGAGCGTACCGCCGTTGTTGCCGGCCCAGGCGCAGGCGACGCCGACTTCGGAGTTGGTGGAGGTCTTGATCACAGGGTTCACGAACGTCAGGTCCTTGACCGTCCCGTGGAGGACGCCGATGAAGCTGGCCCACTTGTCATCCGTGCAGGTAAGGTTCAGGATCTTCTTGCCGTTGCCGTCGAAGAAGATGCCGAATCCGGCATTCTTCTGGTTGTACGGCGTCCAGCTCTTGAGGGCGGACAGGTCGAGGTCGTTCATCAGGCGGAAATGCGTGATCGTATTCTCCGTCAGGATCCTCCGGACATTGTCCAGTTCCTCCAGGTTGGAAATCAGGTAGGGATCCTTCTCCGAGCCCTTGCCGCTAAGGGTGTGCAACCAGCAGGAGGGACTCGTGCGGAGGGTGGTCTGGTAACTCTCGTGAAGGGTCTGGGGACCGGGCTCGAAGGTGTTTTCATACTCCTCGTCCGCCCCGTCGATGACGGTCAGGGTCATCTTGTCCCCCGCCTTGAACGCCAGGTCCGCATCCGTCTGGACATAGGCGATGAAACGGTGGGAGGTCACGGAGCCGTTGTTGACGGTCAGCGTCGTTTCCGCAAGACCGCCCCCGCTGACTTTCACCGACTTGACGGCGGTGACCGTCTCGGGAAAGTTCAGTTCCAGGCGCAGGATGCCGGTCTGGCGGAAGGTGCCGCCGTGGGCCGCGGCCCAGTCGTGGGCGAAATGGATGTCCTGCGCGGAATCCACGCCCTTCAGGATGGCGCCGTAGACGATATGGTCGGCGTTGTCATTGCCGTTCTGGGTCTGGGCGGCCGGGAGCTCACCGAATTTCCCGTAAACGATGTCGAACTTCGACGCGGTGGGCAAGGTACCCTTGAACTTGGCCTTGCTGCCGCTTTTCGCCGTCAGGACGAAGGACTGGCCGCCGATGGTCAGGACGTCGCCGTCCTGCCAGGCAAGGGAGAAGCCCCCTTTTCCGTCGGCGGAGAGGGCGACACGCGTCTCGACGCCTTCGATGCCCGGAAGCGTCGCCTTGACCTCGACGGGACCGGCCGTTTCAGCACGGGTCCCGACCGGGTCGGCAGTCACCGGGGGCAGGGCCTCCCGGCTGCATGCGGCGGCCGTGAGAAGGAGGGCCGCCAGGACGATATGGCTGTGTTTCATGGTCTTCATCATTTACGGTAAATAGTCGATGCACTTGTTGTAGATCGATTTCGCCATCTGCTCCATGCCGGGCTCGGTCGGATGGCTGCCCTTGCATTTCGGGACGGACACGCCGACGAAGTTGATGTACGGGAGGTTGAAGTGCTTCGCGATCTCGATGGTGGAGTTCTCGTAGTCGGGCGTCAGGGTGTCGCCGATGATGACGATGATCTGGACGCCTTCATAACGGTTCTGGAGCATCTTCACGAGCTTGATGTAGGCGCTGCGGTAGCAGTTCTCGTCGAGCTGGCCGATCGGCAGGTCCCAGTCGTAGGTCCCGAGCGGGGAGGACTGGTTCTTGTCGTTGGTGCCGCCGTGGAGGAGGATGATGTCCGGGTCGACGAAGTCGTAGGCCCGGTCGACGAAACCGGCGCCGATGCTCTTCTTGCTCACGCGGCCGCTCTTGATCTCATGGACCACGCGGGTGCCGGACCAGGAGGAGTTCACATCCAACTCACCGTGTTTCATGTAGTTGTAGATGACTTTCCACCAGTAGGTCTTCTCCTTGGCGTCGACGGCGATCGACGGGTTGGCGGTCACGTTGGGGTCGCTGCCCGGATAGAAGGGGCTGTAATCCTCGTTGCACATCGCACCGTCCATGGTCGAGATCGAATCGCCGAGGACGCCGACTTTCCGGGTCGGCTGGACGTCCGGCTCGGCGAAATCCAGCGCGACAGACGCATTCAAGCCCGCTTCGGCGGTGAATCCCTTCGTGAAGGTGTAGGTGTACCGGCTGGTCTTGACGGTGAATTTGCCCGTGAACGTGCCCGGAAGGACGGTCAGGCCGAAGCCGGAAGCCGCGGCCGTGCCGTGGCCCACCACGGGATAGTGGTACGGGTCGGCGTTGATCCAGTTCATGGTGACGGTCTTGCCGCCGCCGGTGACCTTGCCGTCGTCCAGGGTGCCGGTCAGGTTGCCGGAGGAAGCCTCGTACGAAACGGAGAGGACGCGCTCGCCCACGGCATAATACTTCGAGTCATACAACTTGACGATGACGCCGGCGACCGCATCTTCGCGATACAACAGGTCTTGCGCGGCATCGAGATAGGCTTTGCTCTGGGTGGCGGAGACCGTTACGGGGCCGGTCGGTTCCGGCGTTTCACCGGGTTCGTCTGTCTGTTCCTGCGGGTCCTTCCCGTGCTCGTCGGGTGTCACCGGTTTCTTCCCGCAGCCTGCCAGCAGGAGCACCAGGCACGGAACCAGCAACCATTTTCTGAGTCTGATCATGATTCGGTTATCAATTTGGGACAAAAATAATGAAAATAAGAATAATCATCAAGCCGCGGCAAACCTTTTTTGAATGGCGCAAAAAACGTATCTTTGTCTCCACAAACAATACACATGATATGGATTCCAAAGAACGCATCGCGGCGGCCCTGAAGGTAGCCACCGACACGAAAGTCTTCGAAATGGGCCAGGGCATCCTCCCGAAGGTGCCCGAAGTATTCAAACAGCTGTTCCCGGGCCGGAAGGCCGTCATCATCGCCGACATCAACACCTGGCCGGCCTGCGGCGAAGCCGTTTACGCCCTGATGACCGGCGCCGGCATCCCGACGGAGAAATACATCATCGAAAAGGAGGAGTTCCACGCCGAGTGGCGCTACATCGAGATGGCCGACAAGGTCCTGGACGGGGACATGGATGCCGCGAAGCGCATCGAGGATGATCCGGACTATACCGAGACCCCGGCCGAAAAGTGCTTCCGGGAGGCCTCCGAGGCCTGGCCCGTCGCCGTTTCCGTCGGCGCGGGCGTGATCAACGACATCTGCAAGCTGACCTCCCACCACCACCGCCAGGGCTACCTCTGCGTCGCCACCGCCGCCTCCGTGGACGGCTTCTCCTCCTTCGGCGCCTCGATCACCTACCAGAACGCGAAGCAGACCTTCGAGTGCCCTGCCCCGACCGGCATCATCGCCGACGTCGACGTGCTGGTCGCCGCACCGCGCTGGATGGTCGCCTCCGGCTATGCCGACCTCGCCGCGAAGGTTCCCGCCGGAGCGGAGTGGATGATCGCCGACCTGATGGGCACGGAGCCCATCATCCCCGCCGCCTGGGATGTCCTCTATCCGAACCTCCACAAGTACCTGGGCAACCCGGAAGGCATCGCCGCCCTCGACCCGCAGGCCGTCGCCGACATCTTCGAGGGCCTGACCATGAGCGGCTTCGCGATGCAGGCCGCCCGCTCCAGCCGCCCGGCCTCCTGCTGCGAGCACCTGTTCAGCCACATCCTCGACATGACGCACCACCGTTTCCACGGGAAACTCCAGTCCCACGGCATCCAGGTGGCGGTCGGCACACTGACGATGTGCGCGGTCTTCGACGAATTCTTCCGCTTCGACCTCTCCCGGCTCGATCCGGAGGCCTGCGCCGCCGCCTGGCCGACCATCGACGAGGAGCAGATGCGCGCCATCGGGATCTTCCGCGACTTCCCCGCCCCGAAACTCGGCTACACGGAAATCACAAAGAAATACAATGACGCCGCGACCGTCCGCGAACAGGTCGCCCGCGTGCGTGACTGCTGGCCGGAATTCAAGCAGAAACTCCAGGCCCAGCTCTGGTCCTTTGAAAAGATGCGGAAGTGCTTCGAGGTCGTCGGCGCCCCGACCGACCCGTCCGACATCGGCATCACCCGCCACAAACTCCACGACATGTTCGAGAAGGTCCAGCTGATGCGCTGGCGTTTCAATGTCCTCGACCTGGCGAAGCGCGGCCGTTTCTACGACGAACTCGTCAACGCCATCTTCCTCCCGGGCCACGCCTGGGACATCAATGAAGAACAACCTTTCAAATAGCGTATGGAGCCGAAAGTCAAACCGTTATTCCGTCTGAAAGGGAAAGACGGGGCCACGGACTGGTTCAAGTCCTGGCAGTGGCAGGTCATCATCTGTTCGATGATTGGCTATGCCATGTTCTACTTCGTGAGGAAGAACTTCTCCTTCGCGATCCCCCTCCTCCAGGATGCCTATCCCGGACTGACCAAGGCCCACTTCGGCGCCATCCTCTCGGCCGGCGGCCTCATCTACGGCGTCTCCAAGCTGATCAACGGCGTCATCGGCGACCGGACCAACGCCCGCTGGCACCTCATCCTCGGGCTCGGCATCTGCGTCGCGGTCAACTTCCTTTTCGGCTGGTCCGGCAAGCTCACGACCTGGATCACCGGCGAGACCGGCGGCCCCGATTTCATCGGCGGCATCGTCGCGATCATGTCCGTGCTGTACATCATCAACCAGATCTTCCAGGGCTGCGGCTTCGCTCCATGCAACCACTTGATGGTCAACTGGGTACCGCCGCATGAACTGGCGACGAAGATGAGCATCTGGAACACCTCCCACTCGGTCGGCGCCTTCGTCGCCGCGGTCATCTGCGGCTACCTCACGAGCTGGCAGATGTGTTTCTGGGTGCCCGCGACCATCTCCCTGGTCGGCATCCTGTTCATCTTCGTGACGCTCCGCGACACCCCGAAATCCGTCGGGCTCCCCGAACTCCCGAAGGTCGAGGGCGAACTCGACGAAGACAAGGGCAAGGACAAGAAGGAATGGCGCAAATTCCTGATCCAGAAGGTGTTCCTCAACCCCGTCGTGTGGATCCTGGCGCTGACCGACCTCTTTGTCTATGTGGTCCGCTTCGCCATCCTCGACTGGGGCCCTTCGATGCTCCAGGACATGGGACTCAGCCAGGCGCTCTCCGGCTGGACCGTCGGCATCTTCGAGGTCGCCGGCTGTCTCGGCATGATCGCCGCCGGCTATGTGTCCGACAAGTTCTTCAAGAGCCGCTCCCAGCGCGTGTGCGCCATCGAGATGGTGCTCGTGGCCCTCTGCCTGGTCGCCCTCCATTACATCCAGGACATGCACCAGCCCGTCCTCTTCCTCATCGTGCTGGCGCTCGCCGGCTTCTTCCTCTACGGGCCCCAGGCCCTCCTCGGGGTGATCGCCTCGAACGAGGTCTCCAAGAAGGCCGCCTCCTCGGCGGTCGGCATCATCGGCTTCATGAGCTATCTTTCCGTCCTGATCACCGGCCTTCCGCTCGGCATCTTCGCCGACAAGTTCGGCTGGCACCCGATCTTCATCCTGATGGCCGGCGTCTCCGTGATCGGATTCCTGCTGATCGTCACCCTCTGGAATCTGAAGGACAAGTCCCGGAACGCCGTCAGCGAAGAATAACCCCATGCCCGCCCGCCGGTTGCTGGCCCTCGCGGCCGCCCTGTCGCTCATCCTTGCCGCCTGTGACAAGGATGAGCGGATTCCGCAACCGAACGGGACGGAAACGGAGCAGCCCGGCGGCGAAGAGCCGGGCGAACAGCCGGGAGAACAGCCTGGGGAAGAGCCCGGGGAACAGCCCGGGGAACAGCCCGGGGAACAGCCTGGGGAACAGCCTGGGGAACAGCCTGGGGAACAGCCTGGGGAACAGCCCGGACCCCAAGGGCCCTTCGACCTGTCCGTGCTGGCGAAGCCGCTCTCCGAAGTCTCCGTCCTGACGTCGGGGACCTGGCTCCAGAACACGACCGTGATGCAGAGTTTCGGCCTGCCGGGCGACGGGACGATGTACGCCGTCCAGGTCGCCGGCAGCGGCCAGAAGCACAAACTGAACGTCACCCACAAGGGCATCACGTCCAACAGCAACAAGACGAAGATGGTCCTGACCTTCTTCGGGCACGGCTCCAACATGGTCGTCGAGCGGGACGACACTGGCGCAGACTGGCTCTGGATCGGCAATTTCGGCACCAATACCTATTACAAGCGGGAGGCGCCGGACAATGTCCACTGCACCTCCAACCAGACCGTCGCCCGCATCCGCTACGCCCCCGGAACGGAACTCAGGGCCGACGACGTCACGGACCAATGGTACATCCCCGGATGGAAGAACGTCCACGCCGCCATCGACTCCGAGGCCCGGCAGATCGCATTCTTCGGGTACAATTCGAACGGCAGCAGCGGCTTCTTCCGGGTCTATGACCTCGACGCGGCGCTCGCGCTGCCGAAAAAGACCGTGACCCTCGCCCTCCAGATCGTCCGGGGGCCGTCCGAAGACTATCCTCTGACGCCGCAGTCCTTCCAGACCACGGTCCATGACCTCAGCGCCCTCACGCCCCTTGCGACGATTCCGCTGGTTTCAGCCTCCTGGAAGGGCTATCCCTACAATTTCGGCACCGGGGACAACCAGGGCTTTGAAATCCGCGAAGGCCGGATCTACCATTTCCATGGCGCCGGCAACGACGGCGACACCTCGAAGGCCTGCGAATCCGTCGTAAGCGTCTTCGACACCGCCACCGGCACCCTCCTCGAACAGCACCGGGTCATGGCCGTCGCCAGCATCCCCGACCTCGCAGCGGCCGGCCTGACCGACTACGGTTTCATGGAATCCGAAGGCATCAAGATCTACGGCGAAACCCTCTATCTCGGCTATGCCACGAAAAAGACCGGCGACACCCACCGGTATGTCACCATCCTCCAGTACCCGCTGTCGAGAAAGGCTGCGTCCCCCTAGTCTCCACCCCTTGTTTATCCTTCCGATTCTTGCTATTTTTGCATCCTGACAAAATACTGATCACAATAAATAATTCGACCTCATTATGCTAAAAAGACTTTTTGCGTCATTTCTCCTGCTGGGTGCGGGGTTGATGGCGCTGGCCCAGGTCAAGGGGGTCTCCGGCAAGGTGACCGACGGGAACGGGGAACCGCTCGTCGGCATCGGCGTCCTCGTGAAAGGAACCCAGG
>JAEEGL012971776.1_pt1 | contig 10887 bp, 11 predicted proteins | sample 9134231 | NCBI WGS metagenome assembly JAEEGL01 (sample SAMN16246548, study PRJNA631951) | gut metagenome | biome: gut microbiome; feature: rumen; material: fiber-attached | host: Bos | place: Iran: Karaj | collected 2018-10
CGGGTCCTGTCTGTAGAGCACCGTCCACCTGATCAGCTGTGTATCGGAACGAAGACCGAGTTTTCTGGAGGCGATGACCGCGCCACCCAGTTCGCCGTTCAGGTATCTTTCGACCGCTTCCTTCTTAAACACATATGAATAATGGGTATTGTTTCTTCCCGTCTTTCATATAAATAGAAAAACGTCGTGTACTTACAGTGTACAGGAGGTTGAAGGTCCTTTTTATTCACTGTCCATTTTTACTGGGGCAGTTCAACTGCCGGCTTTTCTTTTTGTCTTTTTCCTTTTTCGATACGGATCTGCCGTCACATCATCTGGCCCGCAACGCTCTGGCGATCGCAGCTACCAGACCGTAACCGACACCGGCGATCGGCCAGACGATCCAGGTCTGATGCCAGTTCATGGTGATGAAACTCCAGGCCAGATAGCCAAGCGTCACGCCGCTCCAGTAGACGGCAGCCAGAGGAGAGTTCTTTCTGCTTTCCGCTTTTTCGCTGCGGGAGTAGTCGCCTTCTTCAAGAAGGGCCTGAAAGCCGCCCCAGATGATGCAGGTCCTGACGATCAGAAGGACTCCTACGGCCACGGTCATCAGCAGCGTGCCTGTCGCAAAGACCTCTGCGACGATATTGCCTTGAGCGAAGAGTTCGGTCAGAAAGATCGGGATCGCCGCAACGATACAGAGCACGATGCCGGTCGTAAGCTGCACCGTAAAAGTCTTTCTGTAACGTTCTCTCCGTTCTCTTACCATGCCGGAAACGCCATATGCCGTCTCCAGATTCTCTTTCTCCAGGTACTCATAACTGTTGTCACGCAGTCCGGTGGTGATGAATAAGGCGACGGCGGCGGCGATCAGCAGGAAGAGGACAAGCAGACCGAGTCCGTTTGCCTGGTTTGGGGAAAGGCCTGTCTTTCCGGCTTCATTCAGTCCGTCGAGGATGATCAGAAGGATCGGTGAAACGATGCATAAGAAAACACCCAGGGCGATCCTGCGGGAAGAGAGGTCGCGGTGATCGAGGTAGCCATTGGCTTCTTCCATCGTGATCATGCGTGCCGTATCCTCATCTATGACATAGGTGCTTGGCTGACTTGAAAGGTCAAGCTCATCTTTGAGAAGCAGGTCGGTGCTGACGCCGAAGATCTGCGACATCGCGATCAGGCGGTTCATGTCAGGCACGGATTGTGCACTTTCCCATTTGGATATGGACTGGCGGCTGACATCCAGCTTTTCCGCAAGCTCTTCCTGCGTCCAGCCGTTCTTTTTTCTGAGTTCTATGATCTTGTCTGCGAGTATCATGTTCGTCCTCCTTTTGCTTATCTGTTTTGGTCTTTTCTGCCGCGGGGAATGTCCTGCGGCATCGCTTGCTACGACTTAATGATAGTCTTTCTGACGATGGCAGACCATAAAGCAGGCTGTAAACTTACGCAACTAAGGGTTGCAGATGCAATAAAAAACGCTTTGCATCATGCTCCGCGGAATATTTTCTTTCAGCTTGCCGGTGCTTCGGTCATCTGTTTTAATCTTTTCTTATTTTATAAAAAGACCTGCATTCATGCAGGTCAGATCGCTAAAGAATCGACTTGATCGACCAGATCGATCAGCTGTTTCTTGTAATACTCGATCTTTTCTTTTTCCTCCGGAGTGCGCTTGATCGTCCTTCTCAAGACACGGGTATAACCGATGACCATCGCCTTGCGCAGGACCTCTTTCTTGTAAGCTTCGTCTTTTCCTTCGAAGTAGAAATCGAAGAGCTTCTCCAGGATATACTGTGCATTGTCCCAGTCGAGCTTCAGGAAATCCTCGACGCCTTTGTGATCGAGTTCACCGAAACCGCGGAACGCCAGATAGATCGAAGCGAATTCAAAGATCGGATCGCCGACCGACAAGGTATCCATATCGATCAGGATCGCCTCGTTGTTGGCGTAGTGGACGTTGTTGGTGTGATAGTCACCGTGGATCATCATGTTGGATTCCGGCACGGCATCGACCAGCTTATACAGCTTGTCGTAGGTCGCCTGCGGCAGGTGATCCTTCAGCCAGGTCACCCAGCGCATCGCCGCTGCTTTCGCGCTCGGTAGCAGGCCTTCCTTGACCGGTGTTTCGTGGATCTCTTTCAACATATCCGCAAAGATCTTCACGTACTTCTCTCTGTTCTTTGGATCGGCAATGATGAGCTTGGTCAAAGATTTCGCCGAAAGCAGTTCAAAAACCGAACCGTATTTGTCGCCGACCTTGACGACATCGAACGGGATCGCCGTATTGATGCCCATGACCAGAGCGGTCTTGGCCAGTTCGCGTTCTCTCTTGATGTCATCCAGGGCATCGGAATTCTTATAGACCTTGATGATCGTATCGGGATTGAGACGGTAGACGACACCGTTGGAACCTTCGCCGATGACTTCACAGCCCTCCACCGACATCTTACGGAAGCCCTTGGAGATGTCCATCATCTCGGAGAATCCGGTCATCTCGAAGATCTCATAGATCTCCGATGAACAGTTGATGATCGAAAAATCCGCTTCCTTCTTCTTCAGTTTCAAGATCTGCCTGAGACCGGCGGATGAGATGTACTTGAGCTCATCCAGGTCCAGAACAAGTTTTCCGTCCGGATGTTCCGTACGGATCTTAGCGACTTCCGCGCCGAACTGTTCCGCGTTGTTGGTGTCGATGCTTCCTTCCGGAAAGATCGTCAGGATCCCGTTTTCAAATGTGTTGTTCATCTTCTTTACTCCTTGATGTATCTGGAAAAGATCGTATCGATCAAAAAACAGTATTCTTTATAGACAGCCTGATCGCTTAAGGAAGACAGCGCCTCCCTCAGCGAATCGTAATACCAGTAGTGCTTCTTCGGATCGCTCTGGTTGAAATTGTTCCAAAACGCTTCGCCCTGATCCAGCAGTCCGAGATGGAAGCTTCTCAGATTGGAGACCTTGTCGGCCAGACAGACCATTTTGGCACCTTCGTCGGTCATGGAACGGACAGTCTCGATCGCTTCTTTCTTGCGCTCGACCCAGGTCTCTTTCTTGTTGACCTGACCGCGTTTGTCCTCCGACTCGTTAGCGACCATCGCCGCCACGTGATCGCCGAACTGCTTACGGATGTCTTCGACCGTCGCAGGGGTGTCTTCCACCGTATCGTGCAGGACCGCCGCGCAGAGGATCTCATCATCCAGCGTCATCAGCGACACCAGATTCAGGACCTCCAGCGGATGAAAGATATAAGGCTGGCCGTTTCCTTTTCTGACCGTACCCTTGTGTGCATTTGCCGCAAAGCGGATCGCCTCGTCGATCATTCCTTTATCCTCCTTGACATGATGAAACGGTTCTGGTTGCCCTTACGTTCGTAACGGCACTCATCCATGGATTTCTTCACCATATAGATGCCCAGTCCCCCGATCTTCCGGTCTTCCAGTTTCGCTTCAACATCCGGATCCTCGTTCTCCAGCGGATTGAACGGGATACCGTAATCCACCAGATAGATATAGATCTTATTGTGATGGAACGTCATTCCGACCGTCACCTTGCCCGGTCCCTCCGGATAAGCATAGTGACAGACGTTGACGAACATCTCTTCCAGAGCCACCGTGATCGCCATCGTGGCCTTCATATCCGCATCGTGCTCCTCCAGACCCTGTTCCACGAACGCCAGGACTTCATGGAGCTTTGCGTCGTTGGCATCGTAGGTCCTCTCCAAAGTGGTACTCTCACCCTTCGGCGAATAATCGAATGCCAGCATCGTCAGATCGTCGAACTGTTCTTCGTCACCGACGAAACGGTCCACATCCTGACGGATCAGATGCAGGATGGAGGCGCAGTTGGTCCGCGGATCGATCGATTCCAGAGACTTCATCAGCCTGTCTTCACCGAACAGTTCGCCTTGCGCATTGGTCGCTTCGGTGACACCGTCGGTATATAAGAAGATCTTGTCGCCCATATTCAGCTGCAGCTCCGATTCCTTGTACTGGTAGCCCTCAAAGCCGGCCAGGACGAAACCCGGTGTGCAGTGCAAGTAAGAGATCACGCCGTTCTTCTTGATGATCGGCGGATTGTGACCGGCATTGGCATAAGTCATCTTACCGGTCTTGAGGTCGATGATCGCCATCCATGACGTGACGAAGAGTCCGACTTCGTTGCCTTCGCAAAGCAGATCGTTGACTCTGGTGAAGATCATCGAAGGCGTCAGGCCCAATTGCGCATGGTCCTTGATCAGCGTCTTGGCGATGACCATGAACATGGCCGCCGGGATGCCCTTGCCGGAAACATCGGCAATGACGATGGCCAGACGGTCTTCATCGACCATGAAGAAGTCGTAGAAGTCGCCGCCGACCTCCTTGGCCGGAGTCATCGTCGCATAGATATCGAAATCCTTCCGGTCCGGGAAAGCCGGGAAGATGTTGGGAAGCATGTTGGCCTGAATGGAAGAGGCCAGCGTGAGCTCGGTGGAGATCCTTTCGCTCCTCTTGGTCTCCGCCTGCTGTGCAAAGATGGCTTCTCTGCCTTTGCGGGCGATGACGGTACAGATGGCTGCGGCCATCGAAGTATAGATATACCGCGGCACATAACTGCGCCACAGAAAGTTCAGCCAGGTCGCTTTGATGTCGATGACATTCGCCGCTTCCGCCGTCGTGATCGCCTGATCGGAGACCTCCAGGATCGTGCCCGGGATCAGCTTGATGTAGTTGTAGTCGATGATGCCGAGCCCCTTGTAGATGCATAAGTAGTCCGCCAGCAGGGCAAACAGCAGCGTCACGACCGCGACGCTCGCCGTTAAAGGCCTGGAATAATAGCGGACGGACAGGAAGATCGGGAACATGATCAGCAGATAGACGCTGTTGCCCAAGACCAGTTCCGCCCGGAAGAAGATCGTGATGTAGATCAGCATCAGTAAAAACTTCAGCCACTTCTTCTTTCCCTTGAAATAGTAAGCGATGCCCGTACCGGCCAGCGAAGAGATCGCCGCCTGCAGCATCACGCCGGTCAGCCTTCCCTTATCGGCGGTACCGAACGCGCCGAAAAAGCTGACTGCGATGTAGGACAGCGAGAGGATCGAAGTATAGAAAAGGATGCGGGCGACGAACAGGTTCGCTTCCACTTCGTTGTCCCAAAGGGTCTGCGTCTGATGCCGTTCTTCCTCTTCGTATTGCTTCCGGATGTTGTTTCTTGCTTTGCGGATGAGGATCATTGGATGTTGAGGATGTCGTTGAATCCGGTCATCTCAAAGATCTCCATCAGTTCATCTTTGACATTGGTGATGACCATCGTACCTTTCCCGTTCATCATCTTCTGCCCTCTGAGCAGGACGCGCAGGCCGGCAGAGGAAATGTACTCCAGACCTTTGAAATCCAGAGTGAGCTCTTTGATGTCCTTGCCGATGACTTCGCTGAGCTTGTTGTCCAGCTCCGGTGCCGTCGTCGTATCCAGCCTTCCGTCCAGGGAGAGCCTGCATACATTTTCTTTTAAAGTTTCGCTGATTTCCATAGGTGCTCCTTTATAACATGCCTCTCGAGAAGACCGGCGAGATACCTGCCTTCTTGAATTCATCGTAGCAGTTCAGCAACAGGGCCTTCCTTGCCGCACCGGCCTTGTGTGCCGGACAGACATAGGTGATCCCGTAAGTGACGCCATCGGTCGTGATGTTCCAGATGCCCGAATACGAAAGTTTCCTGACGTTCTTGACATCTTCCTTGGTCCTGTCGATCGCCTTCTGCAGCGTCTCCTCGATCAGAGCGCGGTCATCCGCAAAACGGAACAGGAAAGAGACCGACTTGGAATCCTTGATCTTCTCGATCGAACGGATCTGCGAGTTACAGACCGTATAGGTGGACGAAGTCGCCATCGACTGAAACTTCGTGACTCTTGCCGAGAAGTATTTGACATCGCACTCTTCACCGTTGTAACGGACCATGTCGCCGACTTTGTAGAAGTTGTTGTTGTAGATGTTGATGCCGGCGATGATGTCCTTCAATGTATCCTGTAAAGCCAAGCCGACGATCGTCGCAACGATACCGAGACCTGCCAGGATCGAGGAGATGTTAACGCCGTGCAGATGCATGACCATCATGGCCGCGGCGATGATGACGATATACTGCAGGACGTTGAAGATCATGCCGATGAACGTGTTCTTGTGCTGCTCATCCTTGTTGGTATAGGCGACCTTCTTGATCAGGTACTGCTTGATGACATAAAGCAGTGCCGAAGCCACGGCGATGACCAGCAGACTGGAAAGGAACGCCGAAGACCCCAGATAATCCAGGATCTCTTTGAAACTCTTCGGTTCATTCATTACACGCTTCCTCCTTCGATCTCTTCCATGGAAGAAATGATCTCATCGACCAGTTTGCTTCCGTCTTCTTTTTCTTCTTCGCGCATATAGAAATGCAGATGATAGATGCCCTTCTTTCCTTTGCGGTTGAAGGACATACCGTACATCCTTCTGCCCTGCACCTCATAGCTGTAGGCAAAGCCCATCGCTTCTCCTCTTTCCAGGAATGCTTCTCTATGATAAGCGAAAGAGCGCATCAGATCCGCCGTCTCTTTTTCATTCTTTTCGACGATCTCTTTTAATGTCAGGACCGCCAGGAACAACGCATTCACCCTGCGGTAGGCAAGGGATGCGATCGTGTGTCTGTTTTCATCTCTCAGGACGAAATTCTCATCTCCCGTCTCATTGATATTGAGTAAGGCGATCTCCTCTTCGCTCAGAAGAGAAAAGCCTTCGGGAAACTCAAGATCGAGCTGATGCAATCGGATCATCGTATTCATCTTATCTATATTCTAACATCGTCAGCAGGACCGAGACCAAGATCGTGCCGATAAGGATCAAAGCCTGCTTGAGTTTGTGCCTGGTCAGCAGGCCGATGAACTCCCGGACCGCCGCATTCGGCCAGAAATACCACTTGGTCGGAGCACCGATGCCGGTCGAGCGCATCTTCACCCTGCGGGCAAACAGTCCCGCCCGGAAGATGTGGAAATTGGAGGTCGCAAACGAGATCTTCGCCTCTTTGTTTTCCTTTAGTATCAGCTCCTTGGAAAAAGCCATGTTCTCATAGGTGTTGGTCGACCGGTCCTCCTTGAGGATCTCGTCTTCTCTGATGCCCTTACTCAGCAGGTACCTCGCCATGCATTCGCTCTCGCTGATGATCTCGTCGGGTCCCTGTCCTCCGGAAGGAACGAACTTCAGCGCCTTGCCCGAAGCCTCCTTCTGTTTATGATAGAAATCCAGTGCCGCATCGATCCTTCCCCGTAACAAAGGCATCGGTGTGCCGTCTTCATTCATGCCGCAGCCTAAGATGATCATGTAGTCGCGGTCAAAGTCCGGCGTGTGTCTTGTCACCAATACCCCGGCAAACACCGTCCCCAGCAACATGCATTCAAAATAAAGATAGACCGAGGCAAAGCCGTTGAAGATCAGATCGTGAACGAAAACCTCCTCCCTGCTTCCGGTAACATAGTAGTTGAAACACATATACAGCAGGACCCCGGCGATGATCAGCACCGATAAAAGGATGCCTAAGATATTGACGAAACTTTTTCCTTCATGGCGGATCAGGGAGATGTTGGAGATGCATAAAAGCACGCAGAAGACCAGCAGGAAGGGGAAAGACAGGATGATGAAGTTGCCGAACGATGCCGACATGAACGACAGTGCCCTTCCTTCATTGAAGAAGTCCGGATCGAGATAATACTCCCTCATCAGCAGGATCTGCCCGACCAGCAGATAACACAGAAACAGCGCATACCCGAAATAGAAGATCGTATTGTAGGAATACGGATTGTAACGCAGCTGTCCGATGAATGAATGGATCAGCAGGCCGATGACCGCCAGATAATAGAAAGCCAGGCTCAGATTGATCCAGACCGCATTCTTTTTTCCGCCCATGTACAAGATCGCCAATAGGACTGCCATGAGGACAGAAAGCACAGCGATATGATAGAGCTTCGGTTTTTTGTCGAGCGTATCGAAAAGCTTCATCTTTCATCCTCCCGCAGGCTCATCTTCTCCCCGTCAGGCAGGATGAACGACTGATCGAAGGTCACATGAAAAGCCTCGGCGATCTGCTCCAGTTCACTCACCGTCAGCGTATCCCGCCGTAATTTCTTATAGAAGTTCTGCCGGCTCTGGCCGATCCTTCGGGCCAGTTCCGCCAGGGAAACGCCTTCTTCGGCGCAAAGCCTTTTCACCAGATCTGCCGTTTTCATATGGACTCTTCCTTCTTTGTCATCTACCATTGTAAACCGTATGGTTTTCATATACAAGAAAAGAAAAGACGATCAGCTCGTCTGTCCTTCTCTCAATTTATCAAGCCGTTCATCGTCCCTGCCGTACTTCACATACATGTCATACATGATGTTCCTGAGCTTCTCGTTCTCCTTGACCAGATCGGCATCTTTCCCGATCTTGTACGGCTCGCCGAAGTAAGTCTCCACCCGGGAAAGAAACGGCGTGTACTTCCCGACATTGACGCAGGGAACGATATAGGCTCCGTTCCTTTGTGCCAGAGAAACGGCACCGAACTTGAACGGCAGCAAGATCTCATCCGTGCGGTTCCTGGTCCCCTCCGGAAAGATCCCGATGACCCCGTTATGTTTCAAAACTTCATCCGCCGCTTCGATGACCTCCGGCGTATGACGGCTGCGGTCGACCGGTATGGTCTGCGCCATGCGGAACAGGAAGCCGAAACGGCCGTCATGGAACTTTTTGGCTGCCAGATAACGGACCGCCCGTTTCTTATAGGCATAAGCGATGAAGACCGGGTCAGGTGCCATGCGGTGGTTGACCGCGATGATCACCGGTCCGTCTTCCGGGATCCTGCCGACATGATGGGCTTTCGGATGAAACAGGATATGGACGATCGGATAAAAGAAAGCGCGGATGAAGCGGTAGCTTTTCTCATCGGCTCTCACATATTTTTCTACGAACTGTCTCTGCCTGTCTTCCTCAGCCATATATTTAATATATTATCCTTTCCGGAACTATAAAATTCAAGAAACGATCTTTGCTGCAGGAAAAAGTCCGAGAGAAGACTATTTTTTCAAAAAAAGAAGATCCTTCGATCTCCTTCTCCTTCTTCAGAAGATGCCCTGTTCCATCATTGCCTCGGCGATTTTTTTGAAACCGGCGATGTTGGCGCCGGCGACCAGATCGTAGCCCAGACCGTATTCTTCCGCCGCCTTTACTGACGCTTCATGGATCTTCACCATCATCTGCTTCAGTCTGCCGTCGACTTCCTCTTCGCTCCAGGAGAGCCGCTCGGCATTCTGCGACATCTCCAGCGCCGAGACACCGACGCCGCCGGCATTGACCGCTTTGGACGGCGCCACGATGATGCCCTTCTGTTTCCGAAGATATTCCAGTGCCTCATAGACGGTCGGCATGTTGGCGACTTCGATGTAATATTTCACGCCGGATGCCGCGATCTTTTCGGCATGTTCAAGATCCACATCGTTCTGCACGGCCGCCGGCATCAGAATGTCGACATCCCGCGCGCCCCAGAACTTTTCTCCTTTGACGAAACAGCAGCCGAACTTCTTGCCGTACGGCTCGCAATGCAGGGGATCCTCTCTTCGCATCTTTTCGATGAACGCGATCTTCTCTGCAGTATTCACCCCGTCCTCATCATGGATGTAGCCGTCCGGACCCGAAAAGTAGGTGACCTTGCCGCCAAGCTGCGCCGCCTTCTTCATGATGCCCCACGCCACGTTGCCGTAGCCCGAGACGCCGATCCTTTTGCCTTCGATCGTATCTTTTTCGTGCTTCAGCACCTCGCAAAGATAATAGACTGCGCCATAGCCGGTCGCTTCCGGACGGATCAGGGAACCGCCGTAGCTCAGGCCTTTGCCGGTCAGCACGCCGTTTTCGAAATTTCCTTTCAGTCTTCGGTACTGGCCGAACAGATAGCCGACCTCCCGCTTGCCGACGCCCATGTCACCGGCCGGTACATCCCTGTCCGCTCCGATATAGCGGTACAAAGCCGACATGTAGCTCTGACAGAAACGCATGATCTCAGCGTCGCTTTTTCCTGAAGGATCGAAATCCGCTCCCCCTTTGCCGCCGCCGATCGGCAGATCCGTCAGGGCATTCTTGAACGTCTGTTCGAAACCCAGGAACTTGATGATCGATTCGTTGACGTTCTTCTGAAAACGCAGACCGCCTTTATACGGACCGATCGCTCCGTTGAACTGGCAGCGGTAACCGACATTGGTGCGGACTCTTCCTTCATCATCGGTCCAGACCACCTTGAAACGGATTATCCGTTCCGGTTCCGCCATCCGCATCAGCAGATCGGCTTTCTCATATTCCGGATGTGCCTTGATCAAAGGCTCAGCCGCATGAAAGACCTCTTCAACGGCCTGCAAAAACTCGGGCTCATTCTCATACTTGAGCCTCAGCTGATCGATTGTATTTTCGATATACATAAACCCCATATCCTTATCAACTTCATTATAGTCTGCGGACCATCATCCCGGACAGCGGATTTCAGAAGAAGCGAAAAAAGAAGCGGCTTCCTGCCGGATCTCCCGTTTTCGCCGCTTCCGTTTTTCTATTATTTCAATGCATCCTTCAGCGCTCCCGCAAGAGCCCGGTACCCCTCATCCGAGAGCCCGCCGATGCCGATGCCGAGATATTCCTTGTGCTCTTTACAGACCTTGCCGAAATCGATGAGCGTGACCTCTTCCCCCTGCAGTGAGAGCCCGCCGGCCAGATCGGCGACGAAGATCCTGCGGCCTTTCAAATCCCCGATGAGCCGATTCAGATCCGCTTTGTTCAGACCTGCTTCTTTCGAGAAAACGAAGACCAGAGTCTTCTCCAGTATCCCTTCTTCCTTCCTGAGCTGCAGATCCTGCGCCAGGGAAGCATAGTCATAGTCTTCTTTGACGGAAAAATAAGCC
>JAEEGL013046634.1_pt1 | contig 10887 bp, 8 predicted proteins | sample 9134231 | NCBI WGS metagenome assembly JAEEGL01 (sample SAMN16246548, study PRJNA631951) | gut metagenome | biome: gut microbiome; feature: rumen; material: fiber-attached | host: Bos | place: Iran: Karaj | collected 2018-10
CCCCCTGAGCCTCCGCCGTCGCGGCATCCGCGTCTTGCCGTGGCCGCCCCGTCGGCCACAACCCGCTCCGCCCGCCGCCCGCCCGCAACTTTTCCAATGATTGGAAAACTTTTTTCCAATGGTTGGAAAAACCCGCCCGTTTTTTCCAATGATTGGAAAAAAACTTTCCAATGGTTGGAAAAATTTCCGCGCTTTTTCCAATGATTGGAAAAATTTTTCGCCCGTTTTCCAACGATTGGAAAAACTTTTCCGCCCCTCCCGCCCCCCAAAAAAACCGCCGCCCGACCCATCGCGTGAGATTACGGAAAAATCGCACAATTCCCCCTGTTTCACACCCATCATCCCCCCCATGAACATACCCCCCGCCCGCGGGTTCGAAGTCCGGCGTCCGAAGTCAAAACAAGGTCGCGCGGAAGCGCGACCCTCCCCCTCCGCTCTCCATGGGGAGGGACGCGCTTCTGCGCGTCCTCAAGCGGTTCAAGGAATTCCGCCGCTCTCCGGCAACTTCCCTTTCACGCGACCGCAACGAAGCGCGGCCCTCCCGAAACCGCATTCCATTCGCCGCCCTTCCGGGAGATGTTCCAGGAGGGAGGGCCGTGCTTTGTCACGGCCTTACCGGCCGGCGGGACCGGGGCGACCGGAATGGGCGACCCCGGCGACACCGGTGCGGACCGCAATCGCGGCCTTGCTAATGGCGTCGATGGCGACATGGAAATCCGCCAGCGGCATCGAGACGATGCTTTCCATGCGGGCGTCCCCGGGCATCCAGCGCTGGGTCGAGGCCAGGGTGATGTCCGGGAGCGCGGGGTCGTTGGCGAAGGCGGTCGCGACTCCGGCGAGCGCCGCAGCGGTGGCGGGGACGATGCCGGTTTCGTCCTCGGCAATCATGCAGACAAAAGCCTGGAGCTTGGGCAGGACGGCGCGGAACACCGGCCGCAGGCGGACATAGCCGCAGGCGGCCCCTTCGGGCGCTTCCCCGTAGGCGGCGGCGAAGGCCGGCATCGCGGCGACCGGCCCCTTCGCGGTATGCCCGGCGGCGAGGTCGGCGAGCACGTCGCCGAGGCGGCCGTCGGGAAGCGTCCCGAGGTACAGCGCGGAACCGGCGGCCGCGGCCTCGAAGGCCCCGTAATCGCGCGCCGGCGTCTCGTCCTCCCCCTCCAGGCGCACGACGTAGCGGCGCACCGACGTCTCCCTCACCGACCGTTCGCCGGCGGGCTCGACGCGGAGGCGGGACAAAGCGTCGACCACGTCGGGAACATCGTCGTCATCGTCGGCGGCAGAGCGGAGGACATCGGCGAACGCGCCGATCATCCCGTTGAAGCAGTCGGGCACCCCGTCGAGGGCGGCCTGCGGGTCGGCGGGGAACGCGAGCAGGGCGGAGCCGCCGGAACCCTCCCCTTCGCCCGCGGGGAGATAGGCAACGGCGTATTCGTCGCCGAGCATCCGGAAGAGCGGGATGTAGGCGGCGGCCAGTGCGTCGCGCAGGGCGGCGGCCCGGGGGTCGGCTTCATGCCCGGCGATGGAGGCCAAGCCGTTTTTGCCGTTCAGGAAAGCGCGGAGTTCGTCGTCGGAAACGCCGGACAATTCCTGGTGGTACGTGGACGCCGCCACGGCGTCGGGGAAGAGGATGGCGTTCGCGAGCGGCGAGACGGGGGCCCCGATGCCCGAGCCGATGCGCACCTGTGGGGAGCCGGGGACGTACGCGACCGACCAATCGGCGCGGAAGCGGTTGGCCGCGTCGAGTCCGATCCCGAAGGCGAGGGCGCGGGCGGGGAACGAGGAATCCGACAGCATCTCGCGGATCCGCGCGCCGCTCGTCCCCTCCCTGCACTTGGCGAGGAGCGGCAGCACGGCCCCGAAATCGACGGCCGCGGCCAGCACGCCACCGGCGGGCACGTCCGGCGCGGCATCGAGCAGGGCGAGGGCTCCGTCCACGTCGCGGACATCGTGCGCGAACGCGGAATGGGGCACCAGCGCGATGCGCTCCCCTCGGGGGATGCAGAGAGTGCCGGAAGGGGAGAAGCCGCCGCTGCGCAACGACAGGGCCCCTTCGGGGAGAACGATCCCGTCCGGCACATCCGCTGCGGGGAGCGCTTCCTCCAGCTTCCCGAGCGCGCCGGCCGCATCTCCACCGGCCGCCGGGAAATCGAGCAGGACATCCAGATCGTCGTCCACCCCATAGACCACGACGCGCACGGTCCCCTCCCCGGCGACGACCTCGAACGGATTGATGCCAAGTGCGCCGCAAGCGCCGATGAACAACCCCTTGGCCTGCCCGGAGGGGGCGGCGATGCGGTCGGCGGCGGCGAACAAGGCATCGAGCCCGCGGATTTCGACCTGCGCGACGGCGGCGGGCCCGTCGGCGCGCACGGTCGGGACCATCGCGAAAGCGGCGGCGATCGCGAGCACGGCATGGCGGATGGTGGATTTCATGGCGGAAGCCTCCAATACGTTTCTCGTGCGTCAAAGCATGGCCGAACCCCGCCCCCTCCCGCAAGCAAAAACCGCCCCCGGCCCCCGCCCCCCTCCAACCCACCGATGAGATTACAGAAAATACAAGCCTTTCCCGTCGATTTCACCCACATTCCATCCCCATGAAAATCTCCCCTTTCCCTCCGCCGTCGCACCCATTCGCGTCTTGCCGTGGCCGCCCCGTCGGCCACCCCCTCCGCCCTTCCCTCGCCCCCCCTTCCCGCAAAAAACGCGCCCTCCCCCTCATCCAAGATTGACATCCCACCCCCAAGGAGTAAGATTCGGCAACTTTCAAGAAATCAGGAGACAACGAATGCCCAACATCAAAAGCGCCGTCAAACGCGTAAAGACCGCCGAGAAATCGCGCCAGCGCAACACGCAGACCAAGTCCCGCCTCCGCACCCTGCGGAAGGACCTGCTTGCGTCCGTCGAAGCCGGCGAAGCCCCGAAGACCGCCGAAGCCTACGCCGCCTACTGCTCCGCCCTGGACAAAGGCGTCAAGCACGGCATCGTCCCGAAGAACACCGCCGTCCGCAAGAAATCCCGCGCCGGCGCCATGCTCCGCAAGGTCGCCGCGAAGTAATCCCGGCATTGCCGACTGCGCCCGCGCCGCTCCCCCCGGACCGCGCGGGCTTTCTTTTGCCCCTCCACCGCCCATCCCGCCATCCCATGAACATCCAGACCCTCCCCGTCGGCCCCATCGGGACCAACTGCCACCTGGCCATCGACGAAGCCACCCGCCGCGCCGTCCTCCTCGACCCCGGCGACGAAGCCGACGCCCTCCTCTCGCACCTCCGCGCCGAAAACCTGACGCTCGACGCCGTCCTCGTCACCCACGGCCATCCCGACCACATCCTCGCGCTGGCCGACCTCTCCGACGCCCTCCCGGACGTCCCCGTATGGTTCCCCGCGGGCGACCTTCCCTGGGCCTTCACCCCGGCCAACGCCCTGGCCGGCTACCTCCCCGCCCCCCGCCGTCCCGCCGCCGAATTGCACCCCGCCGCCGAAGGCACGCACCTGTCCCTTGCCGGCGCCGAATGGCACTGCCTGGAGACCCCCGGCCACACCCCCGGCGGCGTCTGCTGGCACGTCCCCTCCGCCAACCTCCTCTTCACGGGCGACACCCTCTTCGCGGGCAGCGCCGGCCGCACCGACCTCCCCGGCGGCGACTATCCCCCCCTCCTCCGCTCCCTCCGCCGCATCGCCGCCCTCCCCCCCACCCTCGCCGTCCTCCCCGGCCACGGCCCCTCCTCCACCTTGGCGGAAGAACTGCGCTTCAATCCCTTCCTCGCGGGCTAGAGCGGTTTAAGTTTTACTGTAGCCGCTAGAAGTTCCCCACCCACATGGTCGCGCGGAAGCGCGACCCTCCCGATGCACTCTCCACGGGGAGGGACGCGCTTCTGCGCGTCCGCGGTGGAAAAGGTGGTGACACAATGAACGTCGGCCATACTATTTCGTAAACCGCTCTAGCCCGTGCCTTCTTCTTGCACGGGCAGGCTGCCCGTGCTCCCAGCGGGGATGCGACCGCACTGGTTGCAACCGAATCCACCGCGCGTACCTCACCCGCCGAAGCGCCGCAGGAACGCCTTTGTACGCTCCACCTTCGGCGATTCGATCAATTCCCGCGCGGGGCCCTGCTCGACGATCACGCCGCAGTCCATGAACAGGACCCGGTCGGCCACGTCGCGCGCGAACGACATTTCGTGGGTCACGATGACCATTGTCATCTTCTCGGCCGCGAGCCCGCGGATGACGCCCAGGATTTCCTGCGTGAGTTCCGGGTCGAGCGCGCTGGTCGGTTCGTCGAAAAACAGCACTTCCGGGTCGAGCGCCAGCGCCCGCGCGATGGCCGCGCGCTGCTGCTGGCCGCCGGAGAGTTCGCCGGGGTAGGACTTTTCCTTGGAGGCGAGCCCGGCCTTGGCCAGGAGGGCGCGGGCGCGCGCTTCGGCGTCCTCCCGGGTGCGGCCGAGGACGTGGATTTGCGCCTCGGTGAGGTTGCGCAGGACGGAGAAATGCGGAAAGAGGTTGAAGTTCTGGAAGACCAGCCCCATGCGCAGGCACGTTTCGCGGAGGGTGCGGCGGTCGGCGTAGACGCCGTCCTGCACGAGGGTTTTCCCGACGATGCGGATGGTGCCGCCGGTGACCGGTTCGAGGTGCGTCACGCACCGCAGAAGCGTGGACTTGCCGCCGCCGGAGGGGCCGATGACGGCGACGACTTCGCCGCGCGCGACGGTGAAATCGATTCCGTGGAGGACTTGCAGGCCGCCGTAGTCCTTGACGAGGCCGACGACCTCGACGACGGGGTCCGCGGGGACTGGGAGGGGCTGGCTCACGAGTAGTACGAAAGCCTCCGTTCAAGGTGGTTGAAGGTCATCGACACGACCCCGTTCATCAGGAAGTAGAACACCCCCGCCACGAAAATCGGAACCACGGAAAACCGCGCCGCCGAAATCGTCTGCGCCGCCCGGAACAGCTCCGCCACGCCGATGGTCTGCGCCAGCGCCGTGTCCTTCACCAGGGTGATGACCTCGTTGGCGACCGCCGGCAGCGTCCGCTTGACCACCTGCGGCAGCACGATGCGGAAGAACGTCTGCGCGGGCGTGAACCCCAGCACCTTCGCCGCTTCCCGCTGGCCGCGCGGGATGGCTTCGATGCCGGCGCGGAAGATTTCCGCGAAGTAGGCGGCGTAGTTCAGCACGAACGCCACGATCACCGCCGCGAACCGCGTGTAAATCGACGCCCCCAGGATGTAGAACGGCGCGAAGTAGGCGAAGAGGATCTGCAAAATCAGCGGCGTTCCCCGCATCACCAGCAGGTACCCGTTGACCAGCCGCCGCAGCGGCGCCCACTTCGACATCCGGCCGAACGCGATTGGGATGGACAGCGGAATCGACAGCGCCAGCGTCAGAGCGAACACTTCCAGCGACACGACCGTGCCCACCAGCATCGGCCGCAACATCTGCCACTGGCCGGCCGCCCAGCCGCCGTCCGTCAACGCATCCAACATGGCGCCGTGTACCGGTTCCGCCGTCCCGCGCGCGTACGCGTCACTTGCCGATGATGGAGATGTCGGCGCCGAGCCACTTCTCGGCAATCCTGGCGACGGTGCCGTCCGCGGCCATGCCTTCGAGGGCGCCCCAGATCTTCTCCATCAGCTCGGTGTCGCCCTTGCGGAAGCCGATCCCGTACTCCTCGGCGGCCAGCGACTCCTCGAGGATCGCGAAGCTGTGCTTGCCGGAGCGGCGGATGCAGTCGTTCGCGACGATCAGGTCCATGACCACCGCGTCCACGCCCTGGGCTTCGAGGTCCATCAGCGCGGTCAGGTAGTCCTTGACCTCGACGACCTCGGCGAGGGATTCCTTGAAGGCGGGCGTGTCGTCGATGGCTTCCTTGCCGGAGGAGCCCGCCTGGGTGGCGACCTTCTTGCCGGCGAGGTCCGCGAGCGTCTTGATGCCGGAGTCGGCGCGGACGACGGCGACCTGGGCGTTGCGCAGGTAGGCGGGGGAGAAGGTCATCGCCTTCTTGCGCTCCTCGGTGATGGTGAACCCGTTCCAGATGCAGTCGATGTTCTTGGTGTTCAGCTCGAGCTCCTTGGCGTTCCAGTCGATGGGCTGGAGCCTGAGTTCGAGGCCGAGGCGCGCGCAGGCTTCCTTGGCGAGGTCGATGTCGTAGCCGACGATCTCGTGGTTCTCGTCGCGGAACCCCATCGGCGGAAACGAATCGTCCAGGCCCAGCACGAACGTGTTGGAAGCGGACTTGTCCGCGGGCGAGCACCCCGCCATCACCAAGGCGGCCAGACCGGCCGCCAGCCACGTCAAACTCTTCTTCATCGTCAATCCTTTCGGTTGTTGGAAACGGGCAAACACCGCCCCGCGGGCGGATTAGCCCTTCCATTTACCCCCATCCCCCCCCGCCCGTCCACACAAAAACGTCTTCCCCCGCCGCCGCGCGAAGCCGGACGCCGGGCGCCGGGCGCCGTCCCGAAGCATTCCGCTGGACATGGCCGCCCCCCGGCCAATCAGGGAGATTACTGAAAAATAATGACTTCCCTTCGATTTTCACCAACACTCGCTTTCCATGGACATTCCATCCGCCCCGTCGGCAGGGGCTGCCCGAGGCCCTTTTCCCGCCGGGGGAATGTCTGCTTGACAGCATGGAGGCCCAACCTACTATTTTGAGCATGAAACCGCTTCGTCCCCCCTCCCTCCCCCGCCCCTGCCTCCCCGACCTCCTGGCCCTGCTGGCGCTGGCCGCCGGCATCGCCGCCCGCATCGCCCGGGCCTGGGTGTGGCGCGTCACCCTGGACCAGGACCAGGCGGTGGTCGGCCTGATGGCGCGCCACATGGCGCGGGGAAGCGACTTCCCGATTTTCTTCTACGGCCAAAGCTACATGGGCAGCCTCGAACCGGCCACCAGCGCGCTGCTCTTCAAGCTCTTCGGCGAATCCGGCTTCGTCCTCCGCCTCGGCCCCGTCCTGTTCGGGTGCCTCGCCCTCTGGGCCCTCTGGCGGTGGGGGCGGGACGCGGCGGGCCCGTGGGGCGGCTTGCTGGCACTGCTCGGCGGGCTGTTCGGCCCCCTGATGCACTTCCATTTCCAGGCGGCCGCGCGCGGCGGCTACATGGTGGCGCTCGCCATCGAAATCCTGGCGATGCTGTTTTCCTGCCGCATGGCGGCGGCTCTCCGCGAAGGCCGCCCCCCCCGCCTGCGCGCCTGGGTCGGACTGGGTTTCATGGCCGGCGTGGGACTCTGGACGAACCTGAACGTGGCCGCCGCGCTGGCCGTTTCGGCGCTCTTGCTGGCGTGGGGGATGCGCTGGCGGCCGTGGCGGCATCCGGGGGCGCTCTCGGCCGCGGCCGCCGCGACCGTTGCGGGCATCTCCCCCTGGATACTGGACTGCATCCGCCGCGGCGGCATGGACCACCTGGTACGGGGCGTGGGCTACCTTTCGCCGGGCCAGACCTTGCATTGCCTGCTGGAAAACTACCGCAACTTCCTCGACGGGAAGGTCCTCCCCCTCCCCGCCTCCCTTGCCTATGCAACGGCCATCACCGCCCTTGCCGCGACCGGCGCACTCCTGTCCCTGCGCCACCGCCGCGGCGCCACGCCCCTCCAGAACGCGGCCCGCGCCTCCGCCGCCGCCTTTGCGCTCCTCTTTGCGGGCATCTACGCCTTTTCCTCCTTCGTCTCCATCCCCACGGGACGCTACTGGATCCCCCTCGCCCCCGCCCTGGCCCTCCTGTCCGCGCTGGCTTGCGTACTCCCGCGCCGCCGGGCGGTCCGGACCGCGGCCTTCGCCGCCTGGGCGGCCGTGTTCGCCCTCCAGTCGCACCTTGCGGTGTGCGGCCTCCGCGGCTCCGAAGCCTACGTCGGGCACCTCCGGGGGCAAGTCTCCGCCAATCTCCGCGCCTTCCGCGAAGCCGGCATCCACGAAGCCCTCATGCCTCTCTCCCGCTATTACATCAACTACCTCTCAAGGGAGACCGTGGCGGTTTCCGACGGCCGTAAAGGCTTCTACCGCCCCGTCCTCCGCACCGTCGAGCTCTCCGATTCGCCCTTCTACGCCACCGACTACCCCGGCATCCACGCCTGGCTCGACATGACCGGTGCCCAATCGACGTCCGTTTCCGCCGGCGCCTACTCTTTCTTCGCCTCCCTCCGCTGCCCCCTCCCCGCCGACCGCGAACTGCCGGACCTCCCCCATCCCGCCGACGGCCCGGCCGATCCGATCGCCGCCCTCGGCGACCGCCGCATCGACACCTGGTGGAGCCCGCCCCGCAAAGAATCCTCCACGCTCGAATGGGACTTCCCGGAACCCCGCGCCCTGTCCTGCCTGCGCCTCCAGTTCACCCACAGGGTGGTTTCCCTCTCCTTCGCCGTCGCCTCCCGCGTGCGCATCGAAACCCGGGCCCCGGACGGCGCCTGGACCCTTTTGCGCGAAGTCGAATTCCCCCATCTGGCCACATCCCTGGGCCGCCCCTACCCCTCGGATTTCCCCGGCATTGTCGAAATCCCCTTCGGCGGCCTGACCGCCACCGGACTGCGCGCCACCTTCATCCTGCGCAACCCCGAAGACCCCCGCCGCCTCTGGCGCCTCGCCGAAGCCGCCCTCTTCGAGCCCGTCCCGGATGACGCCTCCGACCGCGCCGACACCCTGCTCGCCCCCGAAGCCACCCTCCCCGTAGCCGAAGCCCTTGACGCGCATCCCGGCCACTGGCTCTTCGCCCCGCGGCGCCTTTCCGGGCTCCTCGTCTCCCGCCACGGGGCCGATCCCGACCGACTGGGCGGCCTCCCCGTCTTTGGTTTCGAGCGTTCCCCCGCCCCCCGGGCCGAGGGGGTGATTCCCCCCGACCGCCCCGTCGCCCTCTGCATCGAACCCCGGATGCTTCCCGCCGCCGAAAGGGTCCTCCGCACGGCCTTCCGTTCCTGGACCGCCGAGCCCGCCGGCCCTTGGACCCTCCTCTACCTCGACGAAGCCCCCGACACCGCCTTCCCCCTCCAATGGGACGGCGACGCCCCGCTCGCCATCCAGGAAGCCGGCCCCATCGACCGCCGCACCGATTCCATCCTCCGCGCCCTCTCCGCCGGGCAGGACGCATCGGAAGCCATCCGCGAACTCGCCGCCATACGCCCCGAATCCCTCGCCGCCCTGCCCGAAGACGCCGTGCTCGCCGCCGGAGGCACCCCCCTCGCCACCCTGCGCGCTGGACGCGGGGACATTCCGGCCTTCCCCTGCGACGCCACCTTCTCCGACGGACTCCGCCTCCGCGGGCTCGACGTCTCCCCCGCCGCCCCCCGCCCCGGCGGCGAACTCTCCCTGACCCTCCACTGGCAGGCCTGCGGCAAGCCCCATCCCCCCGGACACGAGACCACCTTCGTCCACGTCTGCGATTCCACGGGGCGCATCGTGGCCCAGCTCGACTGGTTCGGCGTCGCAAACGTCGCCGGGCGCCCCGACTTCAACCGCCCGCTCCACGAATTCCTCCCCGAAACCCGTACCCTGCGCCTTCCGAAGGACCTGCCGCCCGGCCCCTTGCAAATCCGTGTCGGCCGCACCCGTCCCGGCTGGCGCTGGCGCGTCCCCGTCTCCTCCCCATCCCTCCCCGTCTCCCGCCGCGCCCTCCTCTTCGACGGCCTCCTCGAAATCCCGCCTTCCTGACCGGCCCCTCCACCATGCCAGGCCCCGCCCATCCCATCCCCGGCATCGAAACCATCCCCGACGACTGGCTCGCCGGCCTGCGCGTCGGCCTCGTCGCCCATCCCGCCAGCCGCACCTCCGGCGGCGAACACTCGGCCGACGCCCTGCACCGGCGGGGCGTCCACCTGACCGCCCTCTTCGGCCCCGAGCACGGCTTCTTCGGGCGCGGAGCCCCCGGCGAACGGATTGCCGAATCCCGCCACGCCGCATGGGACATCCCCATCCACTCCCTCTACGGCGCCACCCGCTCCCCCACCCCCGAAATGCTCGCGCAGGTGGACGTCCTCGTCGTGGACCTGCAAACCATCGCCTGCCGCGCCTACACCTACGGCTCGACCCTCCGCCTCCTCATGGAGGCCTGCGCCGCCGCGGGCAAGCGCCTGGTGGTCGCCGACCGCCCCGACCCCCTCATGCTCACCCCGCCCGACGGCCCCATGCTCGACCCGGCCTGCGCCTCCTTCGTCGGCCTGCTCCCCACCCCGTTCTGCCACGGCATGACGCCCGGCGAGCTGGCCGCCTTCCTCAAGTCCTCCCTCCGCCTCGACGCCCTCGACCTCCGGATCGCCCGCTGCGCCAACCTCTCGCGCACCATGGACCTCCCCGAAATCTTCCCCGCTTGGCACGCCCCCTCCCCGGCCATCCAGACCCTCGACAACGCCCTCTGCTTCCCCGTCAACGTCTTCTTTGAGGCCCTGCCGGCGGTGGACCACGCTCGCGGCACCCCCCTCGCCTTCCAGCGCATCGGAACCGACGCCCTTGACCTTGCGGCCCTTCCCCTGCCCGCCTTTCCCGGACTCCGCACCGCCCCCGCCGCCTACACCGACGCCAACGGGGCCCCCCGCCGCGGACTCTCCTTCCGCGTCACCGACCCGCGCGCCTACCGTCCCGCCTGGACCGCCTGGACCCTCTGGTCCGCCCTGTCCTCCGCCCTCGACGGCTGGCCCGCCCTCTGGCGCCTCCCCTCCTCCCGCCCCGACTTCTACACCAAACTCTGGGGCGCCGCCGACCCCGCCCCCCCCTGGCCCTCCCCCTCCCATCCCCGCTTCTACTGACCCCCCCGCCCTCCCCTCTCCGCCCCCCCGACCCCATTCGCGATACCAAGGGAATTCCATGACATCCCCCTTGTTTTCCCCCATTCTTCTCTCCATAACCACTCGCCCTCCCCCCGTCCCCAAAATCCCCCCCTGTCCCCCACCGTCCCCCTGCCCCAAATGCTGATC
>JAEEGL013286283.1_pt1 | contig 10887 bp, 13 predicted proteins | sample 9134231 | NCBI WGS metagenome assembly JAEEGL01 (sample SAMN16246548, study PRJNA631951) | gut metagenome | biome: gut microbiome; feature: rumen; material: fiber-attached | host: Bos | place: Iran: Karaj | collected 2018-10
ACGTATATGACCGAAAGGATTAGAAATTGAAAACACCAGTTAAAATAAAACTTTTGAAAGAAGGAATTTCGGTTCCCGAATATCAGACACCCGGAGCAGCCGCAGTAGATCTCAGGGCCGCTATTGACGAGCCTTTCTGCCTGAAGGCAGGAGGAACTGCGCTGATCCCCACGGGAATCTCGATAGAATGCGAGCCAGGGATCACCGCTCTTGTGTTTCCAAGAAGCGGGCTTGCGATAAAGCACGGCATTTCACTTTCGAACTGTGTCGGTGTTATCGATTCGGATTACAGAGGGGAAGTCAAAGTAGGACTTAAAAACGACGGGACCTCTGATTTCGTAATAAACAACGGCGACAGGATCGCACAGATGGGTTTCTTTCCCGTGTTCACGGCGGACTTCATTGTCGAAGACGAACTGAGCGATACCGAGAGAGGCTCAGGCGGATTCGGACATACCGGAATATGAGGAACATTTGATGAATTTCACTAAAAATATTATACTTGCCTCCGCTTCTCCGAGGCGCCACGAAATACTTCTTCTTGCAGGTATTCCGCACAGAGTACTCGTGCCGGAGGCCGACGAGAGCACCGTTTCATATCTGCCGTATCAGCACGAAAAATATGTAATGGACCTCTCCGTTCTCAAAAACCGGGCGGCGGCCGGAATGCTGCGGGAAAGCGAGGGCGGCTTGATAATTTCCGCCGATACCGTTGTATTTGTTCCCGGGGAAGAGCGCCCTCTCGGAAAGCCAAAAGACAGAAACGACGCCTATGAAATGCTCCGCATGCTGTCCGGAAAATCACATGATGTCGTCACCGGAGTAACAGTATCCGATACGGACATGCCGGAAAAGGAGATCACTTTCTCTTCTTCCACTAAAGTGTTTTTCAGAAATCTCTCGGAAAAAGAAATAACAGACTATCTTGATTCCGGCGAACCGTATGACAAAGCCGGAGCTTACGGAATACAGGGGCGCGCAAGCACATTCGTGGACAGGATAGAAGGCGACTATTTTAATGTGGTCGGGCTGCCTGTTGCCCGTATCATGGAGGAAGCGCTGCTTCCGTACATCGAATAACGAAAGGTTATTATATGAAGGTTATAGGAATTGATTTAGGTACCGCAAACACAATAATATACGTCAAGGGAAAAGGGATCGTCCTGAGGGAGCCGTCGGTCGTTGCCGTTGATGCAAAAACCAAGAAAGTCGTCTCGGTAGGAAGCGAAGCAAAGCTGATGCTCGGAAAAACTCCGGGCTCCATTAAGGCGATGCATCCGCTGAGAGACGGAGTCATAGCCGAATTCGACGTTACGGCCCAGATGCTTAACCACTTTTTCAAAAAAGTTTCGGGAAGCACGCTTTTCAGCCGCCCGAGAGTGGTTATCTGCGTTCCGTACGGAGTTACCGAAGTTGAAAAAAGAGCCGTGGAAGACGTGACTCTTGAAGCCGGCGCCCAATCCGTTGCCCTTGTCGAAGAACCGATCGCCGCTGCTTTCGGTGCAGGACTTAAAGTTGACGACGCGAGAGGCTCCATGATCGTCGATATCGGAGGCGGAACCACTGAAGTTGCCGTTCTTTCGCTTGGCGGAATAGTGAGTTCAACTTCTTTGCGCATTGCCGGCGACGAACTCGATGAAGCCGTAAAAGCATACATAAAAATAAAGCACCGTGTCCTTATCGGAGACTCGACAGCCGAGATGCTGAAGAAAAAAATAGGCTGCGTTTTACCGGGAGTGAACCGCGGATCCATTCAGGTAAGAGGACGCAACCTTCTTACAGGCCTTCCGGCTATCCTGACCGTATCCTCCGAAGATCTGCACGCTGCCATGAAAGAAGACATAGACCATATCTTAAGGAGCATCACCAGCACACTCGGAAACACTCCTCCCGAACTCGCTTCCGATATATACGATACCGGCATCATGATGTCGGGCGGCGGCTCTCTGCTCGCAGGCTTTGACACTCTGGTTTCCAGGACAACAGGCATCAGAACGGTAATCGCCCGCAACCCTATAGACAGCGTGGCATTGGGAATAGGAAAAATAATCGATCACGATTCCAGCCTCATAGAATACAGAGCAAGATAAAATAACCACGGGGGTCTTAGCCGTGAAACAGTTCTTCAAAACCAAGTTTTTTTACATAATAACCATTGTAGCCCTGCTCTTCACCATCGTTCCGATAATACTGAACGCCATGGGTGTGACCTCGATCTTAAAAAACACGATAGGCACGATATTCTCTCCGCTTCAGAAATTCTCCACCTATGCCACCGAAGCATTTGACGGATTTGCGGCATACTTCTATAAATTTGACAGGCTTGTGGAAGAAAACGAAATGCTGAGAGAACAGATCGAAGATCTCCAGAAAAAGACTTATGACGCGGTGGAGCTGGAAAAAATGTACGACTGGATGAGCGATTTTCTGGAAGTGAAGATAGCTCACGCCGATTACAAGTTTCTTGCGGCCTCCGTCATAGGGCATGAAAGCGGAGCATACTCGCGCGTTCTTACCCTTGATGTGGGCACCTCCTCCGGAGTCAAGGAAAACATGCCGGTCATCTCGTCTTCCGGTCTGGTCGGAAGGATCACCGAAGTCGGGCTCAACTGGTCAAAAGTCACGACTCTTACGCAGGCTAATTCATCGGTGGGCGCCTTTGTTGAGCGCACCGGAGACACAGGTATCTGTACCGGTATGTTTGATCTTTCAAGTGACGGACTCATGGAAATGAATTATGTTTCTTCTGACAGTACCGTCGCTCCCGGAGACCGTGTTCTTTCATCTGGCAACGGAAGCGTATACCCTGCCAATCTTGTGGTGGGCTTTGTGGATTCCGTCGATATCGATCCGAACACACGCGGGCTCGCCATAAAAGTCAAATGTTCCGGCAATTTTACGGAACTGACCAATGTCATGATAATCACATCATATGACATAGGGGCAAAATAACTATTTCGGATTCGGGAGACGCAAGCTTGTTCTTGCCTTAATGGAATGAGAAATATTTTTAATAAAATAAGCGGTTTTTTCAAAAGAATATTCTCATCGGGCAAAGACGGAATGAGTGTTCTTGGAGATACCGGCATATCGGAAAAAGAGATAAATTTCACCAGAGATTATTCATCATCAGGTGAATTTCACGCGATTTCATTCAACAGAAAAACCATTTTTAAAATCATTGTGCTTGCTTTGGTGTTTATTTTGTTTGCGTCTTTTCAGACCACGTTTTTCACCAGATTCAGGCCGTTCGGAGCGACTCCGGATCTGATAAGGCCGCTCGTTATTTCTGTTGCCCTGTCGGAAAAAGAAAAATTCGGGGCGGTGTTCGGTCTTATTACGGGCATCATCATGGTCGCCCTGTTTTATCCTCTGCACCCTCTTCCGATCCTTTATGCAATGATCGGGTACATATGCGGGATCCTTGTGCTCAATTATTTCAGGGCGTCATTCATTGTCCGCGCGATAATGACTGCCGCCGCGGTGGTCATACACGGGATCGTCTCCCTTATCGTTATCCTTGCGTCTGTCAGGGATGTGAGCTTTTCCGAAGTCATGATCCATTCGGTACTTCCTGAAATGCTGTCGACCATGATCCTTTCGCCGATCCCTCATTTTATTGCTTATATTGTTTTAAAACCGTTTTCATCATCAAAATTCAGTTAAATGTAGTAATAATCATATGCAAACAAACACTATACGGGCCGGCCTGTCCCCCATGGCCGGATACACGGATCATATTTTCAGAACTATATGCTCATCCCTTGGCGCAGCTTACACCGTCAGCGAAATGATTTCCTCCGTTGCGCTGACACTGAAAAGTCTCAAGACATCCGAACTGACAAAAACAGGGCCGGACGAAGGGCCTGTCATTATCCAGATTTTCGGTCATGACCCCGTGATCATGGCACAGTCCGCCGAAATGATTTTATCTTCATCTTTTATAGGATGCTCTTTTATGCAGCCGCCTTCGGGAATCGACATCAATATGGGATGCCCTGTAAGAAAGATAGTCGCTTCAGGCGACGGTTCGGCTCTGGCCGAAAACATTCACCTGGCATATGACGTCGCATTTTCGGTAAAGAAAGTGTGTGAAAAATATAACAAACCGCTGTCGGTAAAATTCAGGCTCGGTCCGGATCAGGGACATGAAAACTATATCGATCTCGGAGTTGCGCTCGCGGCAGCCGGAGCCGACCTTCTCACCCTGCACACGAGGACCAGAGAGCAGATGTACGCGCCGTCCGCTGCCCCCGAAAAGTGTCTTGCTCTTCGAAACGCGCTGGACAAAGCAGGATATTCCGGCACACGCCTGTGCGGAAACGGTGATGTCGTGGATCATGATTCAGCCATGAGATATCTTGCAGCGGGCTGTTCAGAGATATCCGTAGGCCGCGCCGCTCTCGGAAATCCCTGGATATTCAGGGAGCTCTCGTCTCCGGGCGATTTTCAGGCCCCTTCCAGAAGTGAGATCAGAAAAATGGTAATAAGCCTTGTAGAGGCTGCCGTTCATGAATACGGCGAAAAAAGAGGAATAAGAGAATCCCGGTCCAGAGCCGCATATTTCATCCACGGACTGCCGGGATCTGCGAAAATACGCGAAAAACTGAATTTGGCGGACTCTCTGTCCGAATTCAGGGAAATACTCGAAACATACTCAGAATTGACGGAATAACGGAAATCATATGACTAACAGTATCTCAAGAACCATTGCCGCCGTTTCGACCCCGCGCGGAAAAGGCGGATTGTCGGTTATAAGAATATCGGGGCCCGATGCAGTTCAGATTGCATCGAAAGTTTTTATTTCAAAAAAATATCCTGTTTTGACTGATGCCCCTTCGCGTTACGCCGTTTTCGGATCTTTTCTGGGAACCGATGATGTCGTCTGCGACACGGGACTGTTGACGATATTCCGCTCACCCGCATCATTTACGGGTGAGGACTGTGTTGAACTTTCCTGTCACGGAGGAACTGCCGTCACAAACGAAATACTGCTCTCGGTACTGTCTCACGGAGCTTACCCCGCCGGTCCGGGAGAATTCACAAAAAGAGCCTTTATCAACGGAAAACTCTCTCTGACAGAAGCCGAGGCCGTCGGACTTCTCATAGACGCAGACACAAAAGAAAAAATGATGCTCTCAAACGGAGCATCCAAGGGAAATATAACAAACAGGATAGCCGAAATATCGGGCAGCCTGACTTCTATAATGGCAGCGCTGTATGCCGCGATAGACTATCCCGAAGAAGATGTGGGAGACGAGGGCGAGAAACAGATCGGGTCTGTTATTTCTACATCTCTCAATAAGATCAAAGCTCTGCTTGATACATATTCCATCGGCAAAGCTGTTTCGGACGGAATAAAATGCACGATATACGGAAGGCCCAATGTCGGTAAAAGCTCCGTGTTTAATCTTATATCAGGCGAAAACAACGCTATAGTAACCGACATTCCCGGAACCACCCGCGATGTTCTCAGAGAGACCGTATCTCTGGGCGGTGTGACCCTGATTCTCACAGACACAGCCGGCATTCACAAAACTGATGATATCGTTGAATCCATAGGCGTGGAAAAAGCAGAAAATGCAGTTCTGGCATCCGAACTTCTCATAGCAGTTTTCGACTGCAGCTCCCCCTTGACAACGGAGGACCGGGAGATCATCGAAAAGGCCGTTTCCACCGGAGTCCCGCGAATAGCGCTTATTAACAAAACGGATCTTCCGTGCGCCTTGTCAGACATTGATGTTAATACTATTGATTCATCATTTGATCATGTGGTAAAATCATCGTGTACCAACTCTCCTGAGGAATTGCTTAAAGATCTTGACTCTTCAATCAGAGAGATCATGGGAAGCGATCTCATTGACCTGAGGAATGATGCCGTTATCTGGGACGCAAGACAGAGAGCGGTCCTTCTTCGCGCATACGATTCGCTGTCCGCCGCCAAAGAAGCTGTCTCAAACGGGGATCCCGTGGACTGTATATGCACTCTCACTGAAGATGCGCTATCCGCTCTGGATGAAACAGACGGGCGGACTGTAGACGACAAAATCGTATCAGAGGTGTTTTCTAAATTCTGTGTCGGAAAATAATGAAAATAATATATTATATAAACGGAGGTCAATCATGTTTTGCAGAAACTGTGGAGCACAAATAACAGACACGTCTGTTAAATTCTGCCCAAACTGCGGAGCTTCTCTTGCACAGCCTTCAAATCAACAGACGATGTCTGACGCACCTGCTGCTCCCGCAGGAAATCAAGCATTTTACGGGCAGCCCGGACAGTCATTCCAGGCACAACAGACTCAACCGATCTACACCAGGCAGGGTCAATACCAACAGCCGTATCAGCAGCCACAATACCAGCAGTCCCAGTATCAGCAGCCCCAGTATCAGCAGCAGTACCGGCAAACATACCAACAGCCATACCAGCAGCCGTATCAGCAGATGTATCAACAGCCACAGTACCAGCAGCCTTATCAAAGACCTGTGGCTCTTCTGAAAACAAACAAGACTCTTGTGAAATTTATTTTTCTGTCATTGATCACATTAGGAATATACGGCCTGGTCATAATGTCAAATGTTTCAACAGACATAAATGTGGTAGCAAGCCGCTACGACGGAAAAAAGACCATGCATTATTGCCTGCTTGTTTTCCTCATAGGATGGCTGACTCTCGGAATAGGTATTATAGTATGGTATCATAAGATATCCGCGCGCATGGGCAATGAACTTAAAAGAAGAGGGATCGCTTATGACTTCGGCGCATCCACGTACTGGCTCTGGTTCGTTCTTGGATCTCTCATCATCGTTGGACCGTTTATTTATACTCACAAACTGTTTAAATCCTGCAACCTTCTCTGTGACGATTACAACAGAAAAGGCTGCTGACATTTCTTTACTATTTATTAAGGAGGATATTTTCCATGTTTTGCAAAAACTGCGGCGCTCAGATAAATGACAACGCCAAATTCTGTCCGAATTGCGGAACCTCGATTCCTGCTTCCGCTCAGCAAAGCCCTCAGGAAGGTACAATCAACCAGCCTGCTCAGCCACAAGTACAGCATCGTCAGGCCGCACCTGCTCCTGCACCGACACCAGCCAACAGCCAGTCATATTATCAGCCTGCAGCCAATTACCAGGCTCCGCAGCAGGCTTATGCTCAGTCGCAGTATGTTCCTGCTCCTCCTACAAACGGACTTTGTATCGCCGGACTTATACTTGCCTTTATTTTCCCTTTACTAGGACTGATTCTTTCAATAGTCGGTCTGGTCAAGGTAAAATCTTCCGGTGAAGGCGGAAGAGGTCTCGCCATTGCGGGAATAATACTCTCTTCCATCTTCATGGTCATTTACGTTATAATCGCCGTCGTCACTGTTGTAGGCGTCGCAAATGCTTATAACGCAGGAGTTTTCGACATCGATACATATTTCAGATAATTTACGTTTAGGGTACCCCGGTAACAGGTAATGATCCTGAAAACTGATTCAGAGCCGAAGACAAAACCTTTCATTGCCTGTACAAGTTAATCCAGATATCGTATGTCTGAATCGCGGTCAAATGACCAAGCTTTCAAAAAATAAACAACCACCTGCCAAGCGGGTGGTTTTTCACATGCGGGCATAGCCCTCTGTTCTTCGCGGACGCGTTAACGCGTAATACGATCTGCCAACTGCGTGAGACTGTTACTTGCTACCCTTAAACGGGCCCTTTTCCCCAATCGTCATCTGATCTCCTAGCGCGTCCTCTTTTAGCTGATTTTGTATATACTCCGCAATTCGACTTTCGTTTTTCCCCACTATGTCCACATAATACCCTTTACACCAAAACTCGCGGTTCCTGTATTTGTATTTCAGTTCGCCGAATTGCTCATATAGTATTGTGCTGCTTTTCCCTTTAGGATATCCCATGAAGCTTGAAACGGAAATCTTTGGTGGTATCTCCACAAGCATATGCACGTGATCTGGACATATCTCTGCTTCAACTATATGAACACCCTTCCATTCACATAGTTGTCTCAGCACCTTCCCTATCTAAACTCTTTTTTCTCCAGAGAATACTTTTCTTCGGTTGTTTGGCGCAAATACTATATGATATTTGCAATTCCATTTTGTGTGTGATAAACTGTTCAACCATGTTATTGCTTTTCTTGCTTATGAAGTTATATTTTGCTGCTGTTATATACGTTTTCAAACTGATTGTCCACATGAGGTATCGGTCTGACTTTCTGCATATAGCACATTGTCGATGGTGCTGACGAAACATCAACTCTTGCTATAAGGACTTTGTCCCTGTGTTCCTTATCGGTAATGACTGTTTCAGGTATCTTGTCAGAACCTATGAGATAAGAGCCTCTCGAAAGGCCGCCATCATCAACATAAGCAATGATGGACGCAAGTATTGCAAGTCTTGTGACAAGGATGTCATAGTTAATGGCGAGTTCTGTGAGAGCTCTCTGGTCAGAAGCGGAAGAACAATCAAAGAATTCATCGATCTCCTTTTTTGTTCTGTTCATCAATGCCCTGATTTTTTCCGGATTGCGTATGAATGCCGCACATTCATCATGCAACTTTTCATCTTCAATTCTTTTTTCGATTATCGCAGCCGCATCATCTCCGTCAGATTTTATTAGAGATGCCAGTCCGGATGAGAAGGAGATGAGATTTTCTATTTCGGAATCACTGAAATCTCCGGGCTCGACATTGTCAGCACATGCTTTTCTTGCAGCTCTGGCCGAGCTGACCTGAGTTGAGTTGAGGGCGGATCCTCCCGGCCTCTTTATTCCGAAGACTCCCGCACATTCTCCCACGGGATAAAATTCGCTGAGTCCCGGATTTTCATACCAGATATCACACTCAAGTCCTCCGTTCATGTGCTGCGCGCACACTCCTATCTCAAGAGGCTCTTTTTCCAGGTCTATGCCATGGTCAAGGTATAGATTATATGCCCTGTCATTCATTATTCTGAGCCTTTTTATCGGTGAGTCTGCCACTGCGCCGCATCCTTCGAGATAATCATATGCCTCGTTTCCTATCGTTTCTCTGGAAAATCCTTTTTTTATGATTAAGTCGGATTCGCGCCTGAAATCCATAAATACGCGTCTGCCGAGTGATATTTCCCTGAAGACCGCCATATCGACTATGGAAGAGTGACTACCGGATGTAAGCTTATCGGGGTCAAACGGCCATTCGTATCCTTTTCTGAAAACAGCAAAAGGCTCGTTATCTCCGAAATAATTCTTCAAAAACTCATGTTCCTCTCCGTTTTCATCCGTGGAATAATATTTCGGAATGACCTGCTGATATGATCCAGACAAATTCCATCTGAATTTCACAGATGCTATTCCGTACTGGGATTCAGTGAGATTTGCCGCCGTAGCACCTGCGGCAAGAGGAGCGCCGAGTGAGCAATTCTGGCTTTCCGGGTATACTGATTTATAGTATACTGCGGACGGTCCGCCCGTGCCCCATATAAGTGAACCGCAGATGATAACTGCCAAGCCGGCCGGATTCTCTTCGCTCACTTCACGGTCAGAAAGGCACACGATCCCAACTGCGCGCCCGTCTTTTTTGAGCACCTCAACAGCTCTGTAGCCGTCAATCATCGGGACGCTTTTCTGCCTGCATGCCTCAAGCAAGGCCTCATACATGTATTTTGACGTCAGCGGACCGCATGATGTCGCCCTTTTTCTTTCATCGTGGTCAGTCTTGTATCCCGTATATTCTCCGTACATGTCGCTCGGAAAAGGCACACCCAGTGAAACCAGCTTGTAAAAACCTTTGGCTGAGCCTGCTGCCTCAACAAGAGCAAGATCGCCGTGCATGGATCCGCAGGCAAAATAATCCTCTGCCATCTCCCTTGCCGAATCGGAAGCTTCGATACATGTGGAGAGCTTATAATAAGTTTGCTTGTCGGAGCCTGTGTTTCTTGACGTTCCCATCTTAAGTCCTTCCGTAACAAGGAGGACATCCTTGGTGTATCTTGCGTTGCTCTTTACTTCAAGCGCCGCATTGAGGGCGGCGGCTCCGGAACCCACTACGGCTATTCCGCATTTTATCAGACGGCATTTCTGGCCTTTAATATTTATATATCTGCTGTCCATTTTCCTCTCCGCTCATCTGGTCATTTGTTTCTGTATGTTGATATCATAATGTCTTTTATGCTGTCAGGCACCGCTCCGTCAAGGTCGCATCCGTATTTGAGGAGGTCTCTCACGTATGTCGAGCTGATCATCGACAGACGGGGATCGGTCGGTATTATAATGGTTTCAAGATTTTTGTCAAATCTCTTCATTATAAGGGACAGATCATATTCGTAATCGAAATCGGATGAGTTCCTTGCTCCCCTGACTATATATTCCGCGTTAAGCTCATGAGCTGCATCCGATGTCAGTCCTATGTGCAGCACCGCGTGAAGGTTGTCGGCTTTTATGCCTTCAATGGTTTTCCTTAGGAACTGAAGCCTTTCAGCCGGTGAAAACATGCCTTCCTTCTTCTCGGTATTGAACACGATCACGGCATATACTTCGTCAAAGATCTCGGCGGCACGTCTGAAGAGATTCTCATGTCCCGACGTGACCGGATCAAAGCTTCCTGTTACTATGGCTGTCCTCTTTCTCATGTTACTTCTCGGCCTTTCCCGGTGTCAGCACCGTAATTCTCGTGTGGCTGTAGATGGAGCTTTTCACGACCTCATATTTTGCGGCGAGTTCCTCTCTGCCCCCGAAAATGTCTTCCATTATTATTTTCTCCGCATATGAAGCATCCTTCTTCAGTCTGCTTGCCTTCGGCGGAATAGTGCTTTCCGTTTCACAGATGATATATGATCCTTCTGACGCAATGTTCCCTTCGCTTATTGCCGCAAGCGCCTCGGGGATCAGACCGGATGCAT
>JAEEGL013879209.1_pt1 | contig 10887 bp, 11 predicted proteins | sample 9134231 | NCBI WGS metagenome assembly JAEEGL01 (sample SAMN16246548, study PRJNA631951) | gut metagenome | biome: gut microbiome; feature: rumen; material: fiber-attached | host: Bos | place: Iran: Karaj | collected 2018-10
ATTGACAAACTTGTTGAACTTCGCGCAAAGAAGGGTATGACCCCTGAGCTTGCACGCGAAGCACTTACCACTGACTATACTACATTCGCTGTAATGATGGTTAAGATGGGCGATGCAGACGGCGTTGTTTCCGGCGCTTGCCACTCAACAGCAAATACACTTCGTCCCTGCCTTCAGATTCTTAAGACGGCTCCCGGCGTAAAGAGTGCATCCGCATTCTTCCTGATGATCGTTCCCAACTGTGAGTACGGCGATGACGGCGTTTTCGTTTTTGCTGACTGCGGCCTTTGCCAGAATCCCGATCCCGAGCAGCTTGCAGAGATCGCAGGCCTTTCCGCAAAGAGCTTCAAGCTCCTTACCGGCAACGATGCGAGAGTTGCAATGCTTTCACACTCCTCAAAGGGCAGCGCTAAGCACGACGACGTTACTAAGGTTGTTGAGGCTACAAGGATCGCTAAGGAGACCTACCCTGACCTCATGCTCGACGGCGAACTTCAGCTCGATGCTGCTATCGTTCCTTCGGTAGGAAAGTCGAAAGCTCCCGACTCAAATGTTGCGGGCCGTGCAAACACACTTATCTTCCCTGACCTTGATGCAGGCAACATCGGCTACAAGCTTGTTCAGCGTCTTGCAAAAGCAGAAGCTTACGGCCCCGTTATGCAGGGTATCGCAGCTCCGGTCAACGACCTTTCACGCGGCTGCTTTGCTGAGGATATCGTAGGCGTTATCGCTATCACAGCCGTTCAGGCAGGCGCACAGGCCTAAACACTAAATTATAGGAGATTTAACATGAAGATTTTAGTAATCAATTGCGGCAGCTCGTCACTTAAGTACCAGCTTATCGATATGGACAACGAAGCCGTTCTTGCAAAGGGCCTTTGCGAGAGAATAGCTATCGAAGGTTCAAAACTTACACACAAAGCAGCAGGAAAAGAAGACTACGTTGTAGAAACTCCCATGGAGACACACAAGACAGCCGTTGAGCTGGTTCTTAAGGCTCTTGTTGATCCCGAGCACGGCGTTATCAAGTCTGTTGACGAGATCTCAGCCGTTGGTCACCGTGTACTCCACGGCGGCGCAGTTTACAGCGCATCCATCGTTGTAAATGATGATGTAAAGAGCGTTATCAGAGAGTGCTTTGACTTAGGCCCTCTTCACAACCCTGCAAACCTTATCGGTATCGAGGCTTGTGAGGCAGCCCTTCCCGGCAAGAAGAATGTTGCTGTATTTGATACGGCCTTCCATCAGACAATGCCTGAGAAGTCCTTTATGTACGCTATCCCTCATGAGTACTATGAAAAGTACCACATCCGCCGTTACGGATTCCACGGAACAAGCCACAGCTTCGTTTCCAAGCGCGCCATCGAATTCCTTGGACTTGATAAGAACAATTCCAAGGTTATCGTTTGCCATCTTGGCAACGGTGCTTCCCTTTCGGCAGTTCTCAACGGCAAGTGCTTTGATACATCAATGGGTCTTACCCCGCTTGAAGGCCTTATCATGGGTACACGTTCCGGTGACCTTGATCCTGCCGTTATCCAGTTTATCGCAAACAAAGAGGGCAAGGACATCAATGAGATGCTCAATATCCTCAACAAGAAGTCCGGTATCCTTGGTATGTCCGGCGTTTCATCCGATTTCCGTGATGTAGGAAAGGCTGCTAAGGAAGGCAACCATGATGCGGAAGTTGCTCTTGAGGCATACAAGCACAGAGTCATCAAGTACATCGGCGCTTACACTGCAGCAATGAACGGCGTTGATGCCATCATCTTCACCGCAGGCGTTGGCGAGAACGATGCAGCAATGCGCAAGGAGATCAGCGAGGCTGTAAGCTTCCTTGGCATCAAGATCAATGATGAAGCTAACAAGAAGAGGGGCGAAGAGGTAGTTATCTCTACTCCCGATTCCAAGGTTAAGGTTGCTTTCATCCCGACAAACGAAGAGCTTGCTATCGCAAGAGAGACACTGGCACTCATCTGTTATGGTATTTCTGCCGGTATGGGGCTCTGGAAAAATTGTTTTGAAAAAATAAAAAAATTCTAAAAACTTTTTCTTGACAAACCTGAAGCGTATAGATATACTATTTTAGTGCGTGATTAGACTAAGTGAGTTGCTTTAGACTCCGTCATAAAGTCTAAGCAATTTAGATACGATACCGTTAAGGAGGTGTAAATCCATGGGTGCTATTTGTCCGAAGAACAAACATTCCAAGGCAAGGAGAGACAGTCGCAGAGCTAACTGGAAGATGACTGCTCCCAATCTCGTAAAGTGCAGCAAGTGCGGTGCTCTTATGATGCCTCACAGAGTTTGCAAGGCTTGTGGTTCTTACAACAAGAAAGAGATTATTGCCGTTGGTGAGTAATGAAAGAAATTTAAGGATCGTCGAAAGACGATCCTTTTTTCGTACGATCATTTATTGCCCAAGAACTCCAGTAGTGTGTTTGAGACGGCTGCGGGAGAGAAGGAGGACAGTTTATCTGCCTCGGTGAAGATAAGGCTTTTCTTTGCGTGCTGTGCAAAGTAGGGAAGCCCTCTTTGGGGGAGCGGGACAAAGGTTCCGCTCTTTTTTATGTAGCAGGTCTCGGGTTTTGCGTTCTTTCTCCTGGTTTTGTCCACGCCGCTTCCGGCGCTTTTGTGGATCGCCATATCCTCAAAGGGAAGATAGTAGTAGTTTCTGTAGTCACTGAAGAAATGCTTTAAGGTGCCGCTGAAGGTATCTATCGCGATGTCGACCCCGTCTTCTGAAACAGTAAGGTACATGGGCCATTTTTTGCAGAAAGATACCGTAAAACAGCGGGATATGAAGGTCTTGAAGCTGTATCTGACGATAAGGCTGTTTTCCGTAAGAATAAGCTGCGGGATACAGGGGGCTTCTATGCCCTGCATCAGCCTGGTAACGGGGTAAAGGGGTGATATCTTTATAAGCCCTTCCACGTCTTCAGCATTGTGGAGCAGGAGAAGGGAAAGGAGCGCTTCCGAAGGTGTGCGGGGGAGGGTCGGAAGTCCTGAACCCTCCGCGGTTGCAAGAGGTGTTCCGTGGGTGAGCTTGTCGTACCTTGAACGCCCAAGGTACTGTTTGTAGACTTCGATCAGCTCGCCGCCGTTATAGATGTCCTCGCGGTTAATCCCAAGAAACACTTCTGCATCCTTTTGCCTGCAGCGCCCAAGGCCAAGAGCTGCCTTTACGGGTACTATGCGGTGCTGCATATCCGCCTGCTTTATGCTCCTTAGATCGGCTTTTATCCCGAAGAGCTCTGCGCGGCTTTCCACGAAGGGAACATCAAAGGAACTGCCGTTAAAGTGGACAAGAAGCCCGGCGACGTCTATAAAGTCAAGAAAGGCTGTGATCACCTTTGGTTCATCCTCCGGAGTCTCACAAAACCACTGCAAAAGGGAAGGGGTCTTATCCTCAAGGTAACCTGCGCAGATCAGATATATAAAGCAGCCGCTGCGGGAAAAACCGGTGGTCTCTATGTCAAAGAAAAAGGTCTTTTCCGGCTGTTCGCCGAATATCTTAAAAAGTTCGGGATCGATATTGAGTTTTTGCCTGAAAGTAAGCATATTTATCCTTTATGTCACTGTTTCGTTTGTTTGGATCGTAACGATCCAAAGACTATTATAATATACTTTTCTACACGGGTAAAGTTCGTTTTTTGAAGGAAAAAGGTGCGCCGGAAAGCGGGTTTTTCTTGCAATATTTTGATTTAATGTTATGATTTTATTGTAGCATGTTTTGTCTGTCCGAACGAAGGGAACATGTAAACTATGGAAGTCAATATCTGCAGGATGTGTAAAAGGTCGTTTATCGCCCGTAAAAAGAAGTATTGCTGCAATGATTGCAAAGAGGCTTATGAGCTTTTGTTCGAGCGGGTGAAGGAGTATCTTGCCCTTTACCCCAACAGCAGCGCGATGCAGGTCTCTATGTGGCTGGATGCTCCCATAGAAGTGATACTTGCTTTCATTGACGAGGGCAGGCTCACTTTTTCAAAGGGTACCTTTGAAAGGCTGCAGTGAATAAATAATATGCTTGGGGCGTGTTGTGCGGCCTCGTACGGAGGGATCGGATGTTTGCTTATATAAAAGGGACGGTGGAAGATGTTGCGCCGTCAAGGATAGTCCTTGAATGTCAAGGTGTGGGTTACGAGATCCAGGTGCCAGCAACAGATGCAAAAGAGCTTGAAAACAGTGAAGGACGGGAAGTAAAGATCCACACGTATCTCAATGTTTTTGAGAACGGTGTGGCATTGTACGGGTTTTTGACTGCCGAGGAGCTGAATTTTTTCAAGATGCTGATAAATGTAAGCGGCATAGGACCAAAGGGCGCTCTTGGCATCCTTTCTGCCATGACTGTCAGTGAGCTGCGCTATGCGATCCTTGCGGAGGACACAAGGACCATCTCAAAGGCTCCCGGTATTGGAGCAAAGACTGCAGGAAAGCTTGTCCTTGAGCTTAAGGACAAGATAGATATCGCGGATGTGCTGCCGGTCAAACCTGCAGCAAAGAGTGAGGCAAGCCGTGCATCACAGGATGTTGCTGATGCCGTGGAAGCCCTTGTTGCGCTCGGCTACTCCCAGACCCAGGCCCTTAAGGCCGTTAACGGTGCAAAGGCTCTTGGGATAGAGGGCACAGAAGAGCTTATAAAAGCTGCATTAAAGCAGATATGATAAATGCATGATCTTTAATACGGAAAGAGAGAATTGCTTTGAATAAACGGATGATAACAACTGAATTTACGGAAGAAGACAGGCAGATAGAGGGGAATCTTCGCCCGCTCCTGCTTAAGGATTATATAGGGCAGGAGCAGGTCAAGACCAACCTGAACGTGTATATAGAGGCTGCCAGGCAACGCGGCGAAAGCCTTGACCATGTGCTGCTTTTCGGGCCTCCAGGCCTTGGTAAGACTACGCTTGCCTGCATCATCGCAAATGAGATGGGTGTGGGGATCAAGACTACGGCAGGTCCGGCTATCGAGAAGCCCGGTGATATGGCCGCCATCCTCAGTAATCTTAAGGAGGGCGATGTGCTGTTCATCGACGAGATCCATCGCCTGAACCGCCAGGTCGAGGAACTTCTGTATCCTGCAATGGAGGATTTTGTGATAGATATCGTGATCGGCCGGGGGCCTACCGCAAGGTCTGTAAGGCTTGACCTTCCGAAGTTTACGCTGGTTGGTGCCACTACCCGCGCAGGCATGCTTACGGCGCCTCTCCGCGACAGGTTCGGTGTCGTGAGCCGTCTTGAGTTTTATACTGTTGATGAGCTTAAGCAGATCATCATCCGTTCGGCGGGTGTTTTGAATGTGGAGATCGAGGAGATGGGAGCAGAGGAGCTTGCGAGGCGCTCCCGCGGCACGCCAAGGCTTGCCAATCGTTTCCTTAAGCGCGTAAGGGATTTTGCGCAGGTCCGGTATGACGGGGTGATCACAAGGGAGGTTGCAAGGGATGCCCTTGATCTCCTTGAGGTGGACAGGGAAGGTCTTGACCGCATTGACAGGGCGATACTGCTGACCATGATGGATAAGTTCGGAGGCGGCCCTGTGGGGCTTGAGACTATTGCCACCACCATCGGCGAGGATCCGGGTACGCTTGAGGATGTTTATGAGCCTTATCTTGTGCAGAACGGGTTTATATTGAGGACTCTGCGGGGCAGGGTGGCTGCACCGAAATCTTACGAACACTTTGGACGGGTGATGCCGGAGAGCAACTAAATATTTATTCGCGGGCCCCGGCACCGACTGTAGGTTGCTAATGATTTTTAGTTGCAACCCCGGTAAATGTAGTGTATAATATTTGTATATTTTTGAGGCATGATGACCTCTTTACACAGGAGACTGACGATGAAAAAGCGCACGGACATTGAAGTTATAATCAACAATAAGCGCTATACCATAAGCGGGTATGAGAGCGAGGAGTATCTTCAGAAGATCGCAAATCATATCAACAGCAAGCTCGCGGATCTTAAGGAGCAGGACAATTTTAAGCTTCTTGATACCGAGATGAAGTCGGTCCTTGTGCAGATCAATATCGCGGATGACTACTTTAAGGTTAAGAAACAGCTTGAAGAAGCCGAAATAAATAATAGCAACACAGGAAATGAGATATTCCGTTTAAAAAGCGAGATAGTTTCTCTTCAGAACAAGCTTGAAGAAGCTGAGAAGGAGAAGAAGCTCTTAAGGAACGAAAATATTGCGGAGCAGAAAAAAGTCGTAAAGCTTGAGACCGAGCTTGAAGCTCTGCGTAAACCTGCAAAGTGACCTGAAAAGGATTTCGGGTTCGGTTGCACCGGCACATTTGCAACAAGGAGGTAATTGCAATGGCACTTTCAATCAATAACCTGATCGGCAACACAAATCTGTTTGGAAGTTCAAACAGCAAAACATCAAGCACAAATTCGATATTCGGTTCCATCGGAGGCTCCGGCGGGATGCTGGGTGATTATGCATCCATAAAGAACGGATCTTATCACAAACTCCTCAGGGCTTATTACAATGAGGATAAGAACGCGACCACAGAGCTTACGGATACCGAGACAAAGAATACGACCCAGATCTCGTCCGATATGGCTTCCCTCAAGAAGGCAGCAGATGCATTGAGGAACGGCGCATCGCTTTTCGAGGAAGGGGAGAACGGGATCGATAAAGATGCGATCTACAAAGCCGTAAAAAGCCTTGCGGATGCATATAACAGCGCTGTGGACAGCACATCGTCCATTTCCATCACTGCAATAGACAAGAAGATGTCCTACACCACGGGTATGCTTGCAAAGAATGCAGGTCTTCTTGAGGATGTGGGCGTTAAATACGAAGACGGAAAGTTCACCGTGAACGAGGACAAGCTTAAGAATGCCGATGTGAGCAAGCTCAAGACGCTTTTCACCGGTGCAAATTCCATCGCAGCAAGGCTTTCGTCCAGAGCAGCCGATGTTTACTCAATATCACAGGCGGTGCTCGGAAAACCTACCGGACTTTATACCGAGACCGGGACGCGTTCTACAGGGTCTTCGACCGGCAACCTGTTCAATGCAACACTTTGATCTTACCGGCTGCGCGGATCGCGCAGCCGTTTTTATGCGCATTGGTGCATTTTTGCGGGTATAAGACCGCTTGCGTACAGGGGAGAGTTCCGGTGTGGGGCACCGGAAGCAAAAACAATGTTTGGAGATACACAATGAAACCTTCTGCTTTTTTGTCAAAATGTCTTAAAGCTGCTGCTTTTCTTGCAGCCGCTCTTTTTATGTCCGCTTGTTCAAACGTTTCTGGACCTGCCGGCCCTTATGTAACACCCACACCGACTCCTTTTGTGACTCCGACACCTATACAGAGAGCTCCGGGGATCATCCGGTTTTCCGAGATCGAGAACATGTCCGGAACGACTCAGGAGCTGGCTTTAAGCTGCGACGGTGCATCTAAGATATACTATACTCTCGACGGTTCGATACCCAATGAGGAAAAGAACGAATACACGGGACCTTTCCTGCTTCGCGCGGGTACAAGCGTCAAGGTATATTGCGTGACGGCAAGGGCTCTGTATGAGGACGGAACCTGGTCGGATCCCGTCACCAGGTCTTATTTCATCGGCAGAGGCGCTGACAAGCGCTATGACACTATGGTGATATCTCTTACCACGGACCCTTCGAATCTTTGGGATTATGAGACAGGCATCTTTACGGCCGGAAAGATATTTGACGACTATATGAAGGCGCACCCCAGAGCCCATGTGGACGGCTCAACACCCGCAAACTACAATCAGCTTCGCGGGATGGAGGGTGAAAGAGAAGGGCATCTTGAGATTTTCGATCAGGAAGGCAACCTGCTTTTGGAGCAGGATTGCGGGATCCGTACCTACGGCGGATGGTCCAGGCAGAACAAGATGAAGTCCGTTAAGCTCTTTGCCCGTAAAGAGTACGGTGACAAGACTTTTGATTATCCTTTCTTTGAGAACGCCCTTGACGAAAGCAACAATGTTATCGACGTATTCAAAAGAATAGTGGTCCGCGGGCACGGCAACGACCTGGGCTTTGCTTTTATCCGCGAGGAACTTTTCCAGACCCTTGCCGGGGAAGCAGGGTATATGTCCAGGGCTTCAAGACCCTGCGCTTTCTACATTAACGGAGAGTATTACGGGTGTTATTGGCTGGAGGAAAACTGGCACAAATCCTATTTTGAGAACCATTACGGCGAATATAAGGGAAATCTGGAGATCATAGAAGGCAAGGAAATGGATCTCACCACCGATGATGAGGAATCCAAATATGCCGCGGACGACTGGAAAAAGTTCTATACAACCTATGCCTACGCTGATCTTTGCGATGACGCAACATATGAAAAAGTGTGCGAGGAGCTTGATGTAAAAGAATACATAGAGACCTACGCTTTTCGTATGTTCATCGGGGATAATGACTGGCCCCAGAACAACTACAAAGCGTTCAAGTATTACCCGGCTGCGGGAGAGCACTTTACGGAAGGTCCGTACGACGGCAGGTGGCACATCCTGATCCATGATACTGACTACTCAAGCGGAATATATGATGATAATTACTCGGGAAAGACGCTGAACTGGCTGCTTGGATCCTTAAACGGGGTCAAAAAGAGCGTTTCGCCGCTTTTCGGGCATTTGATGCAGCGCACGGACTGCAAAGAATACTTCGTGAATAAGCTGCTTGAGCTTGCCAACGGAGTATTTTCACCGGATCACTTTAACGCCACAGCAGATGCGATGAACGAATCCCGCATCCACGAGCAGCATTATACCTATTCCTCCGGAAAGATCGACAGCTGGATAAAGGAAGACCAGCTCAAGGGTCAGCTTGACAGGCTTAAGAACTGGATAAAGAAGAGAAGGACTTTCCTGCTTTCTAACGTCTACAACTTCTTTAAGCTTGAGGGCGGCAGGTACACTTTGAAGCTTACGGTACCCGAGGGGTCTGAGCTTTATGTGGGAAACTGGACGGTGTTAAGCGATTTTACCGGTAGTTTTTATCATGATTATGATGTGACCATTACCGGCCTTGGCGGAATTAACGGCCGTATCACCGGATGGATGGTGAACGGGCAGCTTATTGAAGGCGAGACCCTTGTGCTCGGTTTAGAGAACATGACAGAAGCGGAGTGTACGGTCGAACCGGTTTTTGCAAAGTAAAGACGGGGCAGTACAGAAAACATAAGATAATAAAGAAAACCCTTCCGTTACCGGATGCTTAAAGCGATCCGCACCGGAAGGGTTTATTGTTATTAAATGCGTTTATTGCGGCTGCTTTCCGATGTAAGCAAGGATACCGCCGTCTACGTAAAGGATATGGCCGTTTACGAAATCAGAAGCATCGGATGCAAGGAATACTGCGGGACCCTGAAGGTCTTCGGTGGTGCCCCAGCGGGCTGCCGGAGTCTTGGAAACGATGAACTGATCGAAAGGATGCCTTGATCCGTCAGGCTGACGCTCGCGAAGAGGAGCGGTCTGGGGAGTTTCGATGTAGCCGGGTCCGATACCGTTACACTGAATATTGTGCTCGCCGTATTCGGAGCAGATATTCCTTGTAAGCATCTTTAAGCCGCCTTTTGCTGCTGCATAAGCGGAAACGGTCTCACGGCCGAGCTCGCTCATCATAGAGCAGATGTTGATTATCTTGCCGTGACCCTTTTTGATCATGCCCGGGATAACAGCCTTAGAAACAATGAAAGGAGCGTTAAGATCAACGTCGATGACCTGGCGGAACTGCTCTGCGGTCATTTCGCACATGGGGATACGTTTGATGATACCTGCGTTGTTTACGAGAATGTCGATAACACCGACTTCCTTCTCAATCTTGGCAACAAGCTCGTTAACCTGCTCTTCGTTGGTTACATCGCACACATAACCGTGAGCGTCGATACCCAGTTCCTTGTAAGATGCAAGCCCCTTGTCAACCAATTCCTGCTTGATATCGTTGAAAACGATAGTAGCGCCCGCTTCTGAGTATGCCTTTGCGATAGCGAAGCCGATGCCGTATGAAGCACCTGTTATGAGCGCGATCTTGCCTTTAAGCGAAAACTTATCGATAAAACTCATGTCCATTCCTCCTGCATTGGATAGGTTTTTAGTTATGGATTTATTATACGTTATGGCTGTTCAAAAATCAAGAGAAAATGTAAGCGTTTACAATTAAAAAATTCCCCGTACCGATGCAAGGAAAACTTGCAATCTTGCGGACTGTCGGGTATACTTATCATCTGGAAAGAAAATAATGAAGTTACTGAATCAGAGAAAAAAGAGGATGAAGTTACCTATATCAAGGAAAAATAGCATATTTCGAAACCTTTATCCAAGACATTTTTCCTCGTCGTCTTATGAGATCGATTACGAAGGTTTATACCTTTGGGGATACAGAGGGATAATTTTCGATATTGACAATACGTTGGTCGGGCATGACAAACCTGCGACAAAAGAGGCCATAGAACTGGCGGAAAAGCTTAAAAAGATCGGTTTTAAGCTGATGATCGTTTCTAACAACGCCGAGCCAAGGGTAAAGACTTTTGCGGATGCTCTGTCGATACCCTACGTGTATAAAGCGCACAAGCCCTCAAAAGACGGGTATCTTAAGGCAATGGAGATGATGGGGACCGCAAAGGATTCCACGCTTGCGATCGGGGACCAGCTCAGCACCGATATCTGGGGCGCAAACCGCGCAGGGATCTTCAACATCAGGGTAAATCCGATGTTTAAGGAAGAACCGCCAAAGATCGTGTTCAAGCGGAAACTCGAAAGGATCATAATGTGGTTTTTTAACCATGAACGGGGTTGAATACTGCGTTTTCAAACGGGCATAAAGCCCTGCCCGACAGGATAAGTACATAATGTGCGGACTTTTGTCCGCAAATAAAATAGAGGAGTAAAGAAAATGAATAAATACGTG